>ERZ887942.1748-NODE-1748-length-14364-cov-20.873646_pt1 | contig 14364 bp, 12 predicted proteins | sample MGYA00521099_ERZ887942 | MGnify/ENA primary metagenome ERZ887942 (study PRJEB32303, sample SAMEA104408605) | aquatic metagenome | biome: Brackish water; feature: Pelagic; material: water | place: Baltic Sea | collected 2014-06-07T06:48:00 | depth 16,251 m ... | reverse complement strand
CCTTCTTCCGCCACTCAAGTGATTTCACGTCGTCTTTCGGAAGACCCCGGCCGATGCCAATTCATGAGCCGTATGAGTCAATTTCTTCGCATGTATGGAGGAAGACATTAAGAAAACTCCACTTTCATTTCCCAAAGCCTCCGATCTCAGCCTGCCCTGAATACTGAAGATCCTTGCGCTTCTCTTCCTTCCGGGAAGCCTCACTTCATGTTCCTCAGGCTCAAAAACTGATTCGGAATCCCCACCGGTGACATTTCAGCCCAATCATTGGCACAAAGTGGATCACAGCCCCCCGACCTACTTCCCTAAAGGAGTCCCGGCCGATCATCCAACCGCCTTCAGTGACGGAAGCTGGGTATTCACGGGCGACAAAGCTAAAACGCGCTACTTTATTCCCCTGCACGGTGTCGCCTCAAAGAGTCTCAAGAGAGAAGCCATGGCCAGAAGAACCCCCGAAAAGCAAAGGAAGCTTGATAAAGAAAGGGAAATCGACAGGGGGATCAGAGGGGCTGCCAAAGACCTGGCAACCGGGTTCGTAGATTCCTTTGATTGGGTGAACCAACCTCCGGTTGAGCTTGTTCGACGATAGTCGTGCTCGATTTCGGGAAACAGACAGCTCATCTAATTCTGCGTTTTAATCTCCCGGAACAGCCATGCCCGCGCAAAAGTCCAATCGCGCTTCGCGGTGGCGGCTGAAATATCAAGGGCCGCGGCCGCTTCTTCGATTGTCATCCCGACGAAATAACGTAACTTTACGATCTCTGCTTTACGGGGTTCGGTTTCGGCAAAACGGTCCAGTAATTCGTGAATGGCAAGGAGTTCATCGTCATCGTGGGAGGGCCCGGATATGGCGGCCTCGACAAATTCGGTTCGATGCAATTCCCCGCCATGGCGCATCGCTTTGCGGCGTCGGGCCCGGTCGATGAGAATACGACGCATCGCCTCGGCCGCCGCCCCAAAAAAGTGTGCTCTCCCCTCCCAGCATGCGTCCCCCGGAGAGAGTTTAAGATAGGCCTCGTGGACAAGAGCGGTCGCCTGAAGGGTGTGAGCTGCCGCTTCATTCCCAAGACGCGAGGCTGCCAGCTTACGTAATTCGTTATACAACAAAGGGATGAGTTCTTCCCCTGCCTTCGCATCACCGCTCCCGGCGGCGTTGAGGATACGGGTCACCTCGGCATTTCCAAGCTCCATGGCGAGACAATACCGCCTTTTCCGAAAAATGACGAGCGTCGTAAAATCCCGGTTCTTACATCACTCCGGCTCTAACTCTAACGCGCGTTGAATTTGCGAACCTCTCCCAGCACGGCCACGGCCGCCGAGAGGAAGAGTTCATTCAACCCCGGATGGATGTAGATCATCTTCACGAGCTCGCGAACATCGTTCTTGAGATGCATCAGCATGAGAACCTGATGCATGAGGGTTGACGATTCCGGACCGATCAAGTGACACCCGAGAATCGAGTGGTCGTGAGGAGACACCAGAAGCTTGATCCTGGGATAATCGACCCGGCTCGACATCGCGCGGGCGCTCGCCAACCAGTCCTGATGAACGGAAACGTAGTCTGTTCCGGCTGACTTGAGATCCTCTTCGGTAAAGCCTACGGAGGCCACTTCGGGATGCGAAAAGATGGCATGGGCAATGGTTCGTTCGTCGATCGGGCCTTCCTTCCCCTTCACCAGCTTTTCGCGCAGATACTGAACTTCGTAGGAAGCAGCATGTTGGAGCATGTATCGACCGTTCACATCTCCGGCGGCAAATATTCCGGCGACGGCAGTTTCAAGATTCCCATTCACCGGGAGAAAACCCCGCTCGTTCGTGGAGAGGCCCGTTTTTTCGAGATCCAAAGCCGCGGTATTCGGGCGTCGCCCGATTGCAAAGAGAACGCGCTCGGCGGTATGAACCTCCGATTCGCCATTCACCTCAAAGGTCGCGTAAAAATGAGAGCCATCGTACTTGAGGTCCGTCAAGGAAGCTCGCAGGTGGGTCTCCACCTCTTTCCTAAACTCCCTCGAAAAGGTCTCTTCAATATCCGCGTCGGCCCGCCCCAGAAGCTTGTCTCCCCGGGCGAAGAGCTTGGTCTCCACCCCGATCCCGGAGAAGAAGGCGCTCATTTCAGTTCCGATAAACCCACTCCCGATCACGATGATGCTTTTTGGAGGCTCGTCCTTCATTGGGAAGAGATTGTCACTGGTCCAGACCGGGAGATCTGCAAACGGTGGTGGAGTGGGATAAGAGCCGGTGGCCACGACGATCTTTTCGGCGGTCAGCGTCCGGCCTCCGGCTTCGATCGTTTTTTCACCCACGAAACGACCTTCACCACGAATGAGCGTCACCCCGGAGGCTTCGACGCGTCCTTCATAGCGTCCATCGACGCCTTCGATCCATTCATTCACGCTTTCGAAGACCGCTTTGACATCCGTGCCCTCGTAGGTCGCCTTGGTAAAATGACGATCAGCATGTCGCACGTTCCGAGCCGCTTCCGCAAATCCGATGAGTAACTTCGAAGGCACACAGCCCCGGTTCGGGCAGGCTCCGCCCAGCTTGTCGCGCTCGACCAAGGCCACCTTTTGCCCCGCTTTCGCAGCCGCAATGGCCAGAGCCGAGGCCCGTCCGCCACCAAGGACGATTAAATCAAAGTGTTCACTCATGGGAGGTCAGGAGGTGCTGGAATGTTTTGCGGAACTTGGCGAGCTTCGGTGAGATCACGGCCTGGCAGTATCCCTGCTCCGAATTGTCGTTGTAGTAGTTGTGGTGATCCGAAGGAGCCGGATAGAAGACTTCGAAACGCTTCACCTCGGTCACAATGTCGGAGTCGAAAACATCCGAGAGCTCCTCAAGAACATCCCCGGCAATCCGGCGTTCCTCATCGGTCCGGTAGAGGATGGTGCTGCGATACTGGGTTCCCACATCCGCGCCCTGCGCATTCAGTGTCGTGGGATCATGCGTGCCCATATGCACCCGAAGAAGATCTTCGTAGGAAATCACTTCAGGATCATAGGTGACCTCAATGACCTCGGCATGTCCGGTCACTCCGTTGCAAACATCCCGATAAGTTGGGTCGACCACTTCGCCATCACTAAAGCCACTCTCGATGGAAATCACGCCTTTGAGATTTTGAAAAATGGCCTCGGTGCACCAATAGCATCCCCCGCCAAAAGTCGCGACCGCTTCGGCCTCCTCAACTCTCGTTAACGAGACCGCATTCATGCAATACCGCAAACCGCTGGGCTCGGGACCATCGGGAAAGACGTGGCCAAGGTGCGCCTCACAGGTGTTGCAGAGGGTCTCAATCCGCACAGACGCCAGTGAGGCATCCTGATGATACGAGATGGCATTCTCCTTCGACGGCTGGGTGAAGGAAGGCCAACCGGTTCCACTGTCAAACTTCTCCCCGGCATCGAAAAGAAGAGTCCCGCAACAGACGCAGGCATATTTTCCCGGTTCGAAGAGTTCACACATCCCGGAACTGAAAGGCCGCTCGGTGCCGTGTTGGCGGGTCACATAAAACTGCTCGTCGGTCAGTTGCTTCCGCCACTCGTCCTCCGATTTACGAACCTCACGATCGGGCTCGGGGTTTCCTTCGGCGGCAAATTTGATGATGTCGTTCCAATGAAGCATAGGCTTGGTATTCTGAGGCGTGAGCAAGGAACCTTATTCCAGACAAAAATCAAGATCACCGACGACGACGGGCCTGCAAAATGCAGTGGCGCGACCGTTTTGATTTCTCGTGGGGCTTGGAGGCAATTTCCTCAACCTGGAAGCCGGCCTTAATGAGGAGTTTTTTAAACTTGGGAGCGGGTTCGGAAAGCCAGTAGGCCACGCACCCCTCGGGCGTGATGAGATTGCGCAGCTTATCGAGGAAGCCCGGTGAATAGAGGCGGGAATTTCCCTTGGTGATGAGGTCGTCCGGAGTGTTATCGATGTCGAGAAGGAGCGCGTCGTAGGAACCCGGCTTGGCATCTGAAACGATGTTGTAGAGGTCTCCTTGAATGATCTTCGTCCGCGGGTCATCCAATAGGGGCCCATTGTGTTCGACCAAAAAGGTCCGGTTCCACTCGATCAAAGGAGGCATCAACTCCGCGACATCGACATTGGCCGGACTCCCCACCAGCTCCAGGGTTCTCTTGAGGGTGAATCCCAACCCCAAACCCCCGATGAGAATCCTGGGATGAGCCGGTCGCGATCCCTTTCCTTCTTTCAAAGCGTGGCATCCCACATCCGCCAACATTTGCTCGGAGTAGGTGAGCGCCGTGCTCATAAGCTCAAACCCGTTGTACTTCAGGTAGATTTTGCCATCATGTTCATGGAGCGAATAATGAGTGCCGTCCGGCATCGTGGACTCGGCGAGCTTCAAATAAGGCTTCATAACGGGGACATTTACCGCTGGAGCGACGGGAGCAAGGCAAACCCTACCGGGACCTCAACTTAATCATCCCCTTTGCGAGAGCATCGCCCACCAGGAAATAGCTCTCGGCATTTCCAAACCAATGGTGGCCATGGCCGGTATTCGGCGACATCTCCTTGGGACGGGCAAACTCCCTGGTGGTCACAAATTGCCCAAACTCGATATTCTCCGCTCCTTTCCTCTGGGCCGCCCGAAAGGTCGCCATCCCGGATCCCGCGGGGGCGGCCCCACCATTTCCCAGCTCGCCCACCACGAAGGGAAGCTCTTCATCCTCGAACTCCTTTCGCACGTCCGCGGCGAGATTTACGAGATTTTCGGCATACTCCGCGGTCGCTTCCTTCGAAACCATGTCGTTCCACCCCTGCATCCAGACAAACCCGGCCAGCTCATAGGTATCGCGGGGAAATCGTTTCAGCTCCGCCCGGATCTCTTCAATCATCTGGATGTAGTAAGGCCCGGTCACACCGCCCGAACTTGGTGGACGAAAATCCTTCTGCAGGCTCTTTCCTCCCCAAGCCGTTTTGATCAGTAGGACGGGATCATCAAAATGCTCTCCCATGACATGTCCGAACTGAAGCTCGGGGCCGATGTGACTCTCCCCGCCGTATCCGGTGTAGCCAATCGTGAGGGGCCCACGCCTCACCTTCCCCTTCGCCTTGAAACTGATTTCGACATCGTCCCGGGCGACCCAATTCCCCTTCGAATCACGAAGGTGTTTCATAAGATCCTTGCTCTGTGAATGCTCCATCGACCACTCCAAATTCCCCTTGCCGCCGTTGTAGTGTTTCTCGTGATCCATGGAAACCACCCCCTGCCCTTCCATGTTGGATTGGCCCGCCAGAATAAAGACCCGGACATGCTTCCGGCCAAGCTCTGCGGCCAGCCAGGGCTTGACCTTCTCCGCCCAGGCCGCTCCATGCGCCTTCAGACCGATCCCGCTAAAATGAACTCCTTTCCCGCCGCCATCACGATTTTCTCCGACCAGCTTGTCGGAATCCGGCCCTTCCAACGCGACTCCGGAATCCCAGAGCGCCTTTTGCGCAGCTCTGATCTCAGGTGAACCGGTGTCATCCGGAGTGTGGTAACTCGCCTGAGCCACAAACCAGGGGCACTCCCAATCCAGATCCCGTCGGGTCGCGGCAATCAGGTCGGCAAGATACTCACGATACAGTTCGCCGGGGAGCGTTCGGGAAGCATCCCTTTGATTGGCATCAGATTCACCCTGGTGCCAAAGCACGGCTCGAAATCCAAAACGCCCGAGTGACTTTGTTCTCGCGAGGAAGTTTTTATAAACGTCCCCTTTGCTCACCCAACTGCCGTCGGGAAGCTTCGACACCTTGTTCAAAATGGTGGGCGGATTGGGAAATTTTGCTCCTTTTGGAAGCCATTCCCGCACACTGGTGGCACCGACACCGGTGGCGATGATTCCGATCGGAACCTCAAATTTTTGAGCCAGGGCATCGGCAAACGCAGGGACAAAACTGCCACCGCGCCCACTCGCCCCGGGCTGGGGGTCATCGGCAATCCGCCACGTTTTTCCATCGAAGGTCGAAACCAAGCCACTCCGAACCTTCTGTTTCTCTTCACCGTGATTTGCGGAGTTCGATTGCCCGGCGATGATAAAAATCTCGCCGACCCCCACTTTTCCGACCACCGCTTCTCCGACGACCTGATCACCCAAAACCGCTCGAACCTCCAGTTCATGCCACCCGCCATGGGCGAGCGCATACTCTCCTTTGAAGGAGGATTCCCCCTTTTTAATTTCGGCGACGTCCTTCCATTTTTCACCTCCCGACCGTGCCTGCACGGAGACCAGCCCGGCGGCGGCCTGGCCGAGCTTCCCCTCAACCGGAACTCTTCCAAAATGAAAATCATGCCTCTGGATCACCTGATATTCCGTCGGCGAGCTTAACTCGATTGCCGGAGCCCCGGCGTATACGGAAAGTGCACAAAGAAGAAACTGACTGATCAAAAGGAGGCTAGATTTCATAAGGAGGCAAAAGCGGAATCTGACAGAAGAATCGCCGTCCCGTAAGCTCAAACACTTGCAAATCCCGCACCCCAATGAGCCTCTTTTGCGCATCGCGGCATCTTCCGGGCATTCTGTGACCGACAAGCGCGATTGCTTTGATACTCTCACGCCCCATGAAGAACCTGGTCCTACCGCTACAACTATTCCTGCTTTCTCTCTCCGGATTATGCGGAGCAAAGGAAAAGATGAACGTCCTTTTCATCATTTCGGACGATCTCACCGCCACTGCTCTTTCCTGCTACGGCAATGAGGTTTGCAAAACACCCAACATCGACCGCCTCGCCTCACAAGGGACGCGGTTTACCAAAGCCTATTGCCAGGGAACCTACTGCGGGCCGTCACGGGCATCCTTCATGAGCGGATACTATCCCCACGCCATCAAAATGCTCGGCTACGGATCACCCCGGCCCGCCATCGGAGACCGGGCCACCTGGGCCCAGCACTTCAAAAACTCGGGATACCACACCGCCCGCGTTTCCAAAATTTTCCACATGGGAGTGCCCATCGGAATCGAGAAAGGCACGGACGGAGCGGACGACCCGGCTTCCTGGACAGAACGTTTCAATTCACAAGGACCCGAATGGCGGGCCCCGGGCGACGGTGAGACCCTCGAAAGCAATCCCGATGGAAAGAAGCCCGGCCCCGTGGGAGGAAACACCTTTGTGGTCGTCGAAGCCGACGGAGATGACCTTGTGCACTCGGATGGCAAAACGGCCGTCAAGGCTGCCGAGCTCATCAAACAACACAAGGAGAAGCCCTTCTTCCTCGGAGTGGGATTCGTGCGCCCGCACGTTCCCTTTGTTGCCCCCCGAAAAGACTACAAGGACTTCCTCCCCTACGATAAAATGACCCTTCCCGAAAAAGTCGAAGGCGATTGGGACGACATTCCCAAAGCCGGCATCAACTACAAAACCAGCAAAAACATGAAGATGGATGTCCGCCGGCAAAAGAAAGCGGTCGGTGGTTACTACGCCTCGGTCGTCTATATGGACCGGATGGTGGGACAGGTTCTCGATGCCCTCACCGAAGCCGGACTCGATGACAAGACCATCGTCATTTTCACCAGCGACCACGGCTACCACCTCGGCGAACACGAATTCTGGGCCAAGGTCAGTCTGCACGACGAATCCGCAGCAGTGCCTCTTATTATTCGCGTTCCGGGTAAGAAGCCCGCGATTTGTCATTCCTTGGTCGAGTTGCTCGACCTCTACCCCTCCCTCTCAAAAATGTGCGGACTGGAGGTCCCCAAACGCATCCAAGGCAAGGACTTTTCCCCGGTCTTCGACAATCCCAAACACGAAGTCCGTGACGCCGCCTTTAGCGTGAATGGAAAGGGCTTCCTCCTTCGCGAACACGACTGGGCCTACATTTCATACGGGAAGAACGGCAAAGGCGGCGAGGAACTCTTCGATATGAAGAAGGATCCCAAGCAATACACCAACCTCGTAAAAGATCCCAAGCATGCCGGAATTACCGCCCGTTTCCGGAAAAAGATGAGCGCCAAGCTCGAAGAAGTCCGCACCAACGATCTGGGATTGAAGTATTGAGTCCACTTCCCATTGATCCACAAGGCCTTCTCCCCATTGGTCTCGCTGACCAGGGGGAGACCGAATGAGGAAACAGGGAATTTTCATCGGAATGACTGACCCGACGATGGCCTGAATTAAAAATGCCACCAAGGTTTCGACCATCGTCGCATCAACCAAGCGGCCTTCAGCTCCACTCCACACGAAAAAGCATCCGGAAAAATCCGGATGCTTTTTATCAAGAAGTTAATTAAGCCTTGAACCGGCCTTTTCCCTTAGTGTTTTTCAAGGAAGGCATAAATCTGATCAAGTCCTCCGCGGAGTAACCACGCTCTTTCAGTGTCACTTTCGACCTTGTTGACCCGATCGACCAGGGCCCGAACGACGTTCCCTACCTTGGGGTCCAATTGGTCGTTCTTGGACAGGGAGACCATACAGTCACGGTAAATTTCAGCACACTTCCCATGATCTCCGCTGTTGAAAACAGAAACACCCCGATCAATTGCCGACTCGATCAATTCCAAAGGGCTCTTTGAGCTTGCGGCAGCCGTCTTGACATCCGTGTTGGCCTTTGCCGGAAGCAGCACCGCGTCGATGACATGGATCACCCCGTTGTCACACTCGATATCGGTCTTTACAATCATCACTCCGTTCACCCGGAACACCCCGCCGTCGATCGCGAAATTCAATGAACCTCCGTTTAGTGCCTTGGCACTCTTTGCGTTCAGCGCGTCACCGGCGGAAATCTTTCCGGAAACGGCATGGAGCGCGAGGATGTCGCGAAGCTTCTCTTTGTTTTCAGGCTTCAAAAGTTCTGCAACCGTTCCTTTCGGAAGAGCCTTGAAGGCATCGTCCGTTGGCGCAAAGACGGTCAGGGGACCGCTGCCTGAAAGGACCTCTGTGAGATCTGCCGCCTCAATTGCCGCAAGGAGCGTCTTAAACGATCCAGCACGCTTGGCAACACTTGCGATGTCGTTCGCTGGTTTGGGGGGAAGAATCACAGAATCGATGACATGAATCACTCCGTTCGAGCACGAGACATCGGCATCGATGATCCCGGCATCGTTCACCCTCACCTTACCCTTGGAGAAGCCAATTTTGACCGGATCCCCCTGGATCGTCTTTGCCTCTTTGGCCGCGAGAGCACCGGCAAGATCCACCTTGCCTGAAAGGACATGGTACTTCAGGACAGCCTGCAACTGATCAAGATTTTCCGGCTTCAGGAGATTTTCCACAGTCCCTTTTGGCAGCGCCGCAAAGGCCTCGTCCGTCGGGGCAAAGACCGTAAATGGTCCTTCGCCTTGCAGAACGCCTACCAACTTGGCCCCGGTCAGGGCCTTGGCGAGAATTCCAAAACGTCCGTCGGCAAGGGCCGTGGCCACGACGTCTGAAGCTTCGGAACCAGAGCCATAGGTGCGAATCCAATCAACCTGCAGTTTAAAAGGACCCGTCTTTTTATCACCAAGTAAAAGTCCGACACGACTGATCTTCGCCGGATCAAACTTCTCATTCTTCAGTTTCATCCCGCGGAAGCTCCCCGTGAGTCCCGAGAAAGGAACCTTCACCTCGGTCCACTTGTCCTTTTCAGTCGCGATCTCACCCATGAAAGAGACTTCCATTCCCCGAAAGCGGGCGTCGGTTCCAAATCGAATTTGATAGGTCCGGCCATCCCCTTTGACCCGGGCAACCACTCCCTCGGCACCGCTGAGGTCCTTCTGGAGCGAGCCGGTCCTCAAGGACGAAAACCCGCCGTTGTTCTCCAAAGAAAGATTGCCCTCGAAAGTTAACACTCCGTCATCTGAAATCTCGAGATTTCCTTTTGAAAGCCCTCCCATCACGCCATCGTCCACGACGCGCCATCCCGCCGCCTTGGCCTCCTCGCGATCGAACTCAGCGACCGAATCCTTCGCAGCCGAAGCTGAAAGATGGCAAATTGAAAAACAGGCCGCAGCCAAAGATGGAATTCGAAATGACTTTTTCATCAGGCGGCAACAACGTCTCGGATTTGAAAGTGTCAACGGAAAATATCGATCCTTTTTTGGCCCCTGTTTTCAACGAAATTCAGGCGGTCACAATCCCCCCTTTTTCAAATCCCCCGCGAACTCAACGGTCGGAAAACTCACTCAGATAGGATTGAAGGTCGGCCCGCTCTTTTTTTGAAAGCCCTGCCAGAGCCGACATCGAGTCGACTTTATCGTGCCAGGCCGGCACGGTCACGGTATTGGGAAGCCGGTGCTCGTGGCACTGGGCACACTGCCTCATGTAGACCCCATGGCCCCGTTTTAAATCTAAAAACGGCTTCCCGGTTACCTTGGCCATCTTTTTAGTGGGAATAGGAGTGGCAATCATGCGGGTTGAATTCTGACAGGACAGCAGGCCCAAACCACCGGTCAGAAAAACGATACAAAAACTCTTTTTTATGATCATCGTTGCGAGACTATCCCGATCCTTACTTTCAAAGCAAGAAGGACCGTCGCGAGCGCCCGACTTATCGCATTGATGAACAACCTTGGCCCGCAGTCAACGGACTATAAATGGGAAATCCTCCCCGCCCGGGATGATCCAAAAAGTGACCCAAACATCGAACCGGTTTTCGATTTTTCTTCGTTTGATGGGCTGTTTGAATCTTCAATTTATGTGGCGCAAGCTTCCTGGAAGGCGTGAATCACAGTTTCGATATCTTTCCTGCAGATCCCCAGATGGGTCACGAGGCGAATCTTTTGGCCCGGGTATCCTGAAATCAGGATTCCCCTTTCCTGCAGACCTTCGGCAAGGAAAGCGGGGTTGATCTTTTGACTCTCCACAAAAACCATATTCGTCTGCACCGGATCCACTTCCAGTCCGGAAATCCCGGCGAGCCCCACGGCCAAAGCACGCGCATTCTCATGATCATCGGCCAGCCGGTTCACCTGATTTTCCAGCGCGTGGATCCCCGCCGCTGCAATCACTCCCGATTGACGCATCCCGCCTCCCAGCATTTTCCGCCAACGTTTTGCTTCCTTGATAAAGTCCTCCGAAGCCACCAGGACCGAGCCGACAGGCGCGCCCAGACCCTTCGATAGGCAAATCGAAACGGAATCGAAATGCTCCGCGATCAATTCCGCACTTTTCCCTGAGGCGATTGCGGCATTGAAGATCCTCGCTCCATCCAAATGAAGGGCCAGTCCACGCTCGTCCGTAAACTCGCGGGCCGCTCCGAGGTATTCAAACGGCAGCACCTTTCCCCACGTCGTATTCTCAAGACAAAGCAGCCGGGTGCGTGCGTAGTGAAAGTCATCCGGTTTCACGAAAGCCCCGACCCGATCCAGCGGCAGGGTTCCGTCATCGGCTTGATCAAGCGGCTGGGGTTGAATCCCTCCCAAAACAGCGGCCCCTCCACCTTCGAAAAGGTAAGTATGAGCGGTTTGCCCCACAATGTATTCGTCCCCCCTCCCGCAATGGACCAGGAGGGCACACAGGTTGCTTTGGGTTCCACTGGGCACAAACATCCCCGCGGCCTTCCCCAACAACCCGGCAGCCAACTCCTCAAGACGGGCCACCGTCGGATCGTCACCAAAGACATCATCCCCGACCTCGGCCTGAGACATCGCCTCACGCATCGCAGGGGTCGGCTTCGTCACCGTATCACTTCTAAGATCAATCATTGTTCTGATCGGTCCGAATCAAGTCTTGCGAACGAAGAGCCAGATCAGCCCGCGAGGCACAGGAAGTCACCGCAACCGCCGGAGGAACGAATACCGCTCTCTGAAGAATTTTTCTTCGTGTCATGGCAGAAGCATTGCACGAAGTTTCGCCCAAGAGGAATGCTCATTTTAAAAATGAGCGCCCCCACCGCCTCCTAAAATTTAAAGCGCGCTCCCAACCCCGGGTATTTCATGCCCCAGTAGATCGCACTGACCGAGAGATTGTCATTGATCCGGCGCGATAGAGTCAGGTGGGTGTCGGTTCCACTATACTGAACCATCAGCGAAGCCTCCTTATGGGAGAGACTGAGTCCTGCCAAAGGGCGGAGCTCATTGAGCTTATCGATCCAAACCGCCCCGACATACGGAGACGGCGTGATCCCTCCAACTTTGAATTGAGGCAGCGCCTTGCTCACCGTCGCGAAGTAGGACCGTGATTCCACCTGGTCACCTCCGTCCGAAAAATCATCGACGCTTGTGCCCAAAATCACCGCCGGCCTCCAGCCACACGGATCTTCCGCAACCAACCGGTATGTCGCCGTGATGCTAACGTCATCAACCAGCGGTCGATAGTCAAAGCCCAGCCCCAGGTCATTTGTCACCCAGTATTTAAGGCTGAGGAAGACTTGACCGGCATCACCCTTTTCAGGGATCCAACGACCACTGAAGACAAACTTGTTTTTCTCTGCTGCGCCACTCACGGTGCCGCCTTCGCCCGGTCACATCGGTCAGGCCGGAACCTGCGAGACGACAGCCTCCACGGACTCTTCCCCGGAACTTCCGAGCATGATGCGATAATCAGTTCCTCCCGCTGCGGGCACCGCAAGCAATCCGGAAAAAAGGGCGAAATTCGATAACAAGAATACTCTCATGTCGCTGACTTCATAAGCTATCGTCAGGATCTTTCAATCACGCCGACCACTTTCCGGAGGCTTTCTAAAAATGCGACCAAAAGCACCCGGTCGCCTTCCTATCTGCTTGATCCCAGCAATTTCCCAGGCAGGCGCCGCCTGATTTGGAAAAGTCCACGACGTTTCCCTTCTCCGAAGAAAACGCATTGCCAAGCCCCGGTTTCAAGCCGATTCTAATCTCTTCAATGTCTGACTTCCTCGTGATCGGCTCTGGTGTGGCCGGACTCTCTTTTGCCATCAAAGCTGCTGAACACGGCAGCGTCACCGTCATCACCAAGGGCAGGCTGCTTGAATCCAATACCGCCTGGGCCCAGGGCGGTATCTCGGCAGTGCTTCCTCCCGGACTTCGTGATCCCGACGACACTTGCGAAAAGCATGTCGCGGACACCCTCGACGCCGGAGCCGGGCTCTGTAACGAGGAAGCTGTCAGGGCCATCATTGCCGAAGGGGCCGGGACCATCGACGAACTGGTCAATTGGGGTACCACCTTTGACAAAGATCACGATGATCCCGGGCGCTACTCGCTTGGAAAAGAAGGAGGTCACTCGGAACGTCGTATTCTTCACGCCAAAGACACCACCGGGCGCGAAATCGCGACCTCTCTCGTGGAGACAGCGAAGCGAACGAAAAGCATCACTCTCCTCGAAGATCACTACGCCATCGACCTCATTACCACCGGGAAATTAGGCGCTGTGACCGATGACCGCATCCTCGGAGCCTACGTTCTCGAAACGAAGACCGGTGAAGTCAAAGTCATGGAGTCTCCCCGTGTCATTCTCGCGACGGGAGGTTGCGGGAAGACCTACCTGTATACCACCAACCCCGACTCCGCGACGGGCGATGGTTTGGCGATGTCCTGGCGGGCCGGTGCCTCCATCGCCAATATGGAGTTCATTCAATTCCACCCCACCTGTTTCTACAACCCCGCAGCAACCGGACCGGAAGCACGATCCTTCCTCGTCTCAGAAGCCGTTCGCGGAGAAGGTGCCGTTTTGATCAATGGGGAAGGCCACCAATTCGTCAATGATCATGATCCGAGGGGCTCCCTCGCTCCCCGCGACATTGTGGCCAGAGCCATCGATACCGAAATCAAGCGCACCGGTGCCCCCTGTGTCTACCTTGATGTCTCCCCGCTTGGAGAGACTTTCGCGGAGCGCTTTCCCTTTATCCACGAAACCCTCCTCACCTACGGCCACAACGCTCTCGAAAAGGCCATCCCCGTCGTTCCCGCCGCCCATTATCAATGCGGTGGCGTCGTGACCGATCTCCAGGGAAAGACCACCATTCGTGGACTTTATGCCGTGGGAGAAGTCGCCTGCACCGGACTTCACGGAGCGAACCGGCTGGCATCCAACAGTTTGCTGGAAGGGAATGTCATGGCCCGGCGGGCCCTCGCCGAGATCATGCGCCTTTACCCTCCCGGAAAAGATGTTCCCTCCTCCCCGGCGATCCCCGCCTGGGAAAGTGGCAACGCCGCTCCACCTGATGAACTCGTAAACATCTACCATGCCTGGGACGAACTCCGCCGCACTTTGCAGGACTACGTTTCCATCGTCCGGACCGATAACCGACTGCGACGCGCCGGCTACCGGCTTAAAAACCTCCGCCGCGAGGTGAAGGAATTCTACTGGGGATACACCTTGACGCCCGACATTCTTGAGCTCCGCAACCTTGTCGCGACGGCGTCACTCATTGTGGACTCCGCACTCCTGCGAAAAGAATCACGAGGTTCCCATCACACTCTCGACTATCCCGCTCTGGAAGAACGCTTTGACCAGGACACCGTCCTCCGCCGCTTCTAAGCTAG
>ERZ887942.1747-NODE-1747-length-14369-cov-21.583834_pt1 | contig 14369 bp, 12 predicted proteins | sample MGYA00521099_ERZ887942 | MGnify/ENA primary metagenome ERZ887942 (study PRJEB32303, sample SAMEA104408605) | aquatic metagenome | biome: Brackish water; feature: Pelagic; material: water | place: Baltic Sea | collected 2014-06-07T06:48:00 | depth 16,251 m ... | reverse complement strand
CTTCTTCGAAACCGACGATGGAAGTTGGGGATGGACACGTTTGCAGGGAGTGAGAGTTGATGATGCCGCTATCACTGGCGTCGATCCGCCCCGGAACCCTAATATCGTGGTCTCTAATGACACCTTTTTAAGATCCGCCACCCAGGGTTCACAGGTGGGCACTTTGAGGACGATTTCAGGAACTCCCGGCGATAGTTATACCTACTCGCTGGTTGCCGGAGAGGGCAGCACCGACAACGCGAAATTCCAAATCGGGGGAGGCGAACTACAGATCGGTCCCTACAACTTCAGCACCACTGCCGAAAACACGAGATTCTCAGTCCGAGTGCGTGCCACCGGCACCCCTTCAGGTGAACAGATTGAAAAGGCCGTTCTTGTTACTGCTCTGACCGAACCTCCGCCCCCTGAAGGTAATCTTGTCTGGGACTTTTCACCCGGGAACGAACATGGTTGGACTACTGTAAGCGGTGCTTCTTTTATTGCCGACAATGGCATCACAGCCGGACAGGCCGATGGCGAAGGGATAGACGGCTTCTTTGGAAACGTGAACAACTCTGGAGCCCTCCGGAATGGTCACGATGGAGCTCACACAAATTTCATCTACCGTTCGCCGGTCATCAACTTTGGTTTCGTTTCAACAGAAGGTGCTGTTCTTGAGGTGGACTTCGTTGGTGGAGGGCAGTCGCAGGGTGAACTTATTCCCACAGGTCCAGCTGAAATTATCGGCAATACCACCGGTGGAAACCAAGACGGCTTCAAGGGGCTTGGTCTTCTCAACCTTTCAACTGGAAACTACGACGTTGTTTCCTACAGGGAAGGTAATGGAGGAGACCGACAGACAGCTTCGTTTACTTTAGACGACCTTACCGCAGCTGGAGTGACAACGACAGATAACTATCAGCTGGATTTCTTCGAAACCGACGATGGGAGTTGGGGCTGGACACGACTCGAAGGAGTCAGACTCGACCCGCTTGCTCTAGGCGAAACCTCACAAAGTTTCGCGATCACGAACATTGATTATTCGCCCGCAGATCAGTTGCTGACTTTGACCTGGAATTCCAGGGAAGGTCAGACCTATGCCGTCAAATATTCGGAGGACATGAAAGATTGGTCAGCAGACCTCGATGATGCGGTCGAAGCGGATGCCGGGGACCAGACAACGAAGACGTTTGACTTGGCGGGGACCGAGCTTACCGACGTCGGGAAGGTTTTCTTCAGGGTGGAACGCTGACGGCCGGAATCGTGATTCGTTTTTTTGAAGGCAGGCAATTCTGTCCGGAAAGCATGGGCAGGTGATTGCCGGGGGGGCATTAGTCCCTGGCGAGGGCCTCGGTCAGAAGGCGGTAGGACGAGGGGGAGAGAGTGGATTTTTTGAGGACCGCCAGGTCTGCTCTGGCTTCTGCGGTTTGTCCAAGGAGGGCGTGGATGAGGCCGCGGTCGGCGATCAGGGTGAGGTCGGGACGGTCGGTCCGGATTCGGGGAGTGAGTTCGGCGAGAGCAGCCCGAAGATCCGAGCGGGCTTGTTCCTTGTCGTCGTGAATGAAGGCGGCACGGGCGCGGCGGATGAGCCAGGATGAGCGGAAGCGGGAGGAGGAAATTTCCTCGTTGATGATGGGGAGGACTTCGCGGGTGAGGCCGGCGGTGAGGGCAGTGTCGATCCAGTTGTTCCGAAGTACAATGGAATCTGTATGCTGCCAGGCTGTCTTGAGGACGAGGGAGGCTTTGTCCGGCTGATTCAGACGGAGATGGGTCTTGGCATGGAGGAGGTCGAGGGCCGGATCCCGGTTGGGGCGAAGCTTCTGGAGCCCTTCACAGAGGGAAAGGGCTGCCGGAGCCATGTCGGTTTCCAGATAATACTTTGCGAGGAGAAAGGAGGCCTCGAATTGCTGTTCCCGGTCTTGTGCGAAGTCGGCGTAGTGTTTGATGAGCTTCAGGCTGCGTTCGGTGGGGCCGAGAAGCTGGATGAGCGCAATGGTCGCAAGACGGTTTTTCGGCTCCAGCTTCAGCGCGGAGAGCAAGTCCTCGATGGCGTGCTTATTTTCACGGATGGCCCGGAATTCGGTCGCCCGTTGGTAGTAGAGCCCGGCGTTTGGGGCATCCTTGATTTGAGCGCTCAAGGCCTTGATGGTCTCCGAGACGTCATTGTGCCCCGGCGCGGTGGCCGGGAGCATGACGAGAACGAGAGCAAGAAGACGGTTAGGCAACATGCCTACTTCCCGAGGAGAAGCCGGGGATGGAGGGTGAAGTCGGAACTCGTGAGATTCGCGTTGTGGCCTTCAATGGCGAGAACGTTTTTCTGTCCGGGCTTGAGGATTTTGGAGATTCCTTTGAGGGGGAAGTATTCGAATTTGTTGTTCGCCTCATGGTTGGTAAAGCCATCGGCGGTGGCTCCTTGTTTTTTATCGACACCCTGGCGGTGGACTTCATGGCCGTTGAGGTAGGCGATGAAGGCGTCGTCGTAGGAAACGGAGAGTCCGAGTTTGTTGGGATTCGCATTTGCGGGGAGATCGAATTCACGACGGATGTAGAGGGTGGTGAATTTTCCCTTCATGTTGATGACGGAGGTGTCGTCATTATCACCGTAGCCGAAGCCGGCCTTGCCGGTTTTCCAGGCAGAGATGTCGTAATCAGGGGCAGCCCAGTCGGTGGGATCACCAGCGGGGTGGGATCCTCCAAGGTAGGCCCATTTGGCATTGCTGGCGATGAGTTCGGTGGCATTTTTGGGGCCGGCGAGCTTGGGTTTCGCTTGCCCGGGCTTGTAGGGCTTGGGCTGCCAGGGGTTGATGACGGGAGTGTGCTCCACGGTTCCACTCTTGTGGATGGCGAAGGTGTCGCGGATTTTTCCATTTGAGTTAAGCATTTCGCCTTTGATGGTGTCGCCCTTGATGGTGATGAGGCAGGAGCCGTGATCGAGGATGATGCGGCGCATGAGAGGGTGGGTGCCGGAGCGGCGGTTGGTGGTGCCACCGTGGCCGGTGGTCACGGAAACGGTGCCGTTGTTGGGGTTCAGGCCCTGGCTCTTTTTGTAGGGACCATCGCCATTCGGGTCGCCGTCTTTGTCGTCGAGAATGACACCTTTGGCGATGGAAGGAGTGTGGTAAGCGCCATCGATGAGCATGGAGCGTTCGTAGATGTGGGAGTGACCGGTGAAGACGAGGTCGACGCCACCGCTTTCGAGGATGGGCATGATGTGCTCGCGCATTTCGATGAGTTGGCCTTCCCGATCGGAGTCATGTGAGCCTTTGGTGTATGGGGGGTGGTGGAAGTAGGCGACGAGGAATTCTGCCTGGGTTTTTTCCAGGTCGGCCTTGAGCCACTGGGCCATTTCGCCGGTGGGGCGTCGGTCGAGGTCGTGTGAGTCGAGGCAGATGAAGTGGACCTTGCCGAAGTCGAAGGAATAGAAGGCTTCCTTGCCGGAAGCGAGTCCGCCGGCTTCACCCTGGGTGGGGCAGATGTAGGCATCATAGTATGGTCCAACGCCCGTGGCTCCTTTGGAGGTTTTGCCTTCGTGGTTGCCCATGGAGGGCCAGCAAACAACGTTACGGAGCGTGGGCTCGTACATCTTGAAGAAGCGATCATTGAATTCCTTGTTGGTGCCCGAGCCGTAGGCCATGTCGCCGACGTGGACGTAAAAATCGAGCTCGCGTTTGGTGTCGGCGTTGTGCTTCACCATGGCCTCGTGGACCTGGGCCTGGGCCTTGCCCCCGGTGCCGGAATCGCCAACGACCCAGAAATAAACAGGGGTATCGGATCCGGGAACAGGGTTGGTTTTGAAGCGGTAGGACTTGTCGGCAGGGGTGAGGCGGGTTTCGCCATCGTAAATCGCGTAATAGTAAGTGGAAGCCGGCTTGAGCTTGGTGAGGGTGGCTTCGAACTGGCGGGTGTCGACCGGGGCGTCTTTGAAGATGGAATTTTCCTCCCCAAGAGAGGGATGAAGGCGGGTGAGAATTTGTCCGGCGGGAACAGTGAGAGTGAGGTCTTCGACCGAGTGGCCATAGACAACCCGGGGCTTCATGTCCCCGGGGGTGCGCCAGATGACACGAATGGAGTCGTGAGTGGACATCTGGACATAGGCTTGGCGGGAGAATTCCGGGACCGTATCGGCGGCCACGAAAAGAGTGGAGAGGAAGAGAAACAAGAGGGATTTCATGTGGAAGGAAGGAGAGGTTGGGATATTTTGAAGAATGCGCAACCAGATTGTAAGTTTGACGCAGGGTGATGGCAGGGAGTATTCAAGAGGTCCTATGAAACTGTTATTGCTTCCCGCCATTTTGCTTGGTGTCTTGTGTCTAACTTCTTGTGGTCTGCTTCGGACAGCTACGCAGGTTCCGCTGCGAACCTTGCAGAGTGTGGGCCGCGGGATTGGCTTGGGAATTGAGAAGACGGAAGTGGTAGGACAGGATGAAAAGGAGCCTGCCATTCGCTTTGAGGTGGAGGAGAAGTGATTGGCATTTTCCCGTTTGAACCGTTTCGAGTGTCCTTGGGAACGAGACCTGCGAGGAGAGAAGAGCGATGACCTTTCCAAGATGGGTGGTCTCTCAAAAGAACACTTGAAAACCGGCGGTAAAAAGCGCCGAAGGGAGCTGCCCCCGGTGGGAACCTTTCTTCCGGAGAGGTCGTTATTCAAGGAAAGAGACCACGGGTTTTCTTGACTTTTGCGACGGTGTCGATGCCGGTGGCGAGGGCTCCGAGGCGGTGGGAGCATTTGTGTTCGGCACAGAAAAAGAGGAGGTTTTCAAAGGCTTCGTTGAGCTTTGTTTCGAGTTTGGCGAGGACTTCGGCTTTGGTCCAACTGAAGCGCTGGAGGTTTTGGACCCATTCGAAGTAGCTCACGGTGACGCCGCCGGCGTTGCAGAGAATATCGGGGATGAGGAAGATGTCATCGCGTTCCTCAATGATGGCGTCGGCGGATTGGGTGGTGGGTCCGTTCGCCGCTTCGGCGAGGATTTTACAACGGAGCTTTGCCGCAATTTCCCCGGTGATGACACGTTCGAAGGCAGCGGGGACAAGCACATCGCATTCCTGGAGAAGCATTTCGTCAGGATCGATCATTTCGCCGCCGCCAAAGCCAGCGACGCCGCCGGTTTTGGCGAGGTGGGCTTTGAGGGCGGCCACATCGAGCCCCTGCTCGTTCCAAACGGCTCCCGAGATGTCGGAGACGCCGCGGATCTTCATCCCGTAGGAATCCATGGTTTCAACGGTATGGGAGCCGACGTTTCCGAACCCCTGGACGATGGCGGTGGCACCTTCGACCAGGATGCCGAGTTTGTTAAGGGCACGGGTGGCGAGGAAGGCGACGCCATGGCCGGTGGCCTGGGTGCGGCCTTCGCTGCCCTGAAGGACGACCGGTTTTCCGGTGACGATTTCGGGGACGAAGCGTCCTTCGCGGGTGGAGTAGGTGTCGAGGATCCAGGCCATGTGCTGGGCGGTGGTGCCGACATCGGGTGCCATGACATCGATTTCAGGTCCGATGAAGGGGGCAATTTCCTGGGCGAAGCGACGGGTGAGGCGTTCTTGCTCGCCCATGCTCATTTCGAGGGGATTGCAGGCGATGCCCCCCTTGCCGCCACCGTAGGGAAGTCCCATGAGGGCGCATTTCCAGTTCATCCACATCGCGAGGGCTGCCACTTCCCCGAGTTTCACTTTGGGATGAAAGCGGAGGCCGCCTTTGACGGGGCCGCGTGAGAGGTGGTGTTGCACGCGGTAGCCGAAGAAGACCTCGGTGCGGCCGTCGTCCATGGTGACAGGGAGGCTGACCGTGATGATGCGTTTGGGCCACTTGCAGCGTTCACGGACGCGGTCATCGAGTTTCAGGAAGTCGGCGACGCGGTCGAATTGCCCGGCGGCCATGCTGAAGACGGGGTCATTTAGAAGATCCTCTTTCATGTTGAGATCAATGTAGGCAAGGATCAGTGATTTCAAAAATGAATTTCCTGACGGGGTGTCCCCGCTTTGGACGGACTCGTTTCCCAGAGCCGAAATAAAGGGCGAACCTTTAAAAGGTGGATTGAGGTGAGATTAAGACGTCCGTGTTTTGATTGGGGTTAGGATTCATTGTCGAAGTATTCGTCGGAAGGATCGAAAGTGGGGACGGGGATGTTGATGATGCGCATTTCGCCGATGGCGCGGTGGCGGCAGCCGGGTTTGATGAGGATGCTGGTGAGGGGCTTGACCGGGATGAGTTCACCGTCGAGCTCGATGTGTCCTTCGCCTTCCAGGACGAGGTAGATTTCGGTCATCTCTTTGTGGAAGTGGGTGCGGGCTTCTTTCGAGATGTCGACGAGATGGATGCTGGCGACGGGATTTTCAGGAATGCAGAAGGCCCGGCGCGAGGTGCCGCAGGGGCAGGGGGTGCCGGGGACCTGGTCGAGTTGTTCGATGAGGTAGTTTTTCATGGAAGGGAGATGGAAGTGCGCCAAACGGCTGAATGAGATTTTAGTGGATGGGTTGGGGGAGGGAAGAAAGAAGCCCGCCGCGGAGTGACCGGGCGGGCTTGTGGAAAGGGGGAAGGGTTCTACTTCACCGTGGCGGTGACTTTGCCTTGGGTTTCGGCTTTGGCTCCCTTGATTTTCTTGAGGGCCTCGCCGGGGTTCTTTTTGTCCATTCCGTTGAGGGCATTGAGACCACCGGGGTTCTTCATGACTTCATCGAAGTTGAGTTCAAAGAGGGTGATGGTGTTGCCTTCGTGGTGGGTGGCATTGGTTTTGGCGATTCCAGGGGCTACCGTGACTTTGGCTCCCATTTTCATGCCTTTCATCATTTCCGCCATCATGGCCATCTGGGGATCGGCTTCGCCGCTGTCGGCTTCGCTTTCTTCCGCATCACTGCTTCCTTCTTCGCCTTCAGGCTGGGGAAGGGTGATGGTGAGTTCGCCGTCGAGGTATTTGAAGGAAGCTCTGGCTTCGTCAGCGGCTTTTTCAACTTCGGCTCCGGGCTGGAGATCTCCGAGTTGGTCCATTCCGCCGCCGGGGCTGATGGTCACTTTGTTGATGTCAGTGAAGCTGTAGGTGACGCGAACGCCTTTGCCGCCGGCCTTGTTCTTGATTTCCTCGACCTTGGTGAAGGTGACTCCCTCGCCATATTCCTTGGCTTTTTCCTTGAGTTTGGCCTCGTCCTTCATTTCAGCGAGCGGGTTCTTTTGCTCACCGCCCTGGGCTGCGGCCATTTCCATCATGCCAATCATCTGGGCTCCCATGACCATTTCCTCGGTGATCGTTCCGCTGCCATCTTTGTTTAGGGTGACTTCGGTTTCGTATTCGAGACAGCTGGGGAGGACGAGAGCCAGAGCCAGGCTGAGGACAGAAAAGAGTTTTTTCTTCATAGGAGATAAGCATGCCGCGATCCAGCGATCGCGCAATCAATAACTTTTAGGTGAGATCCCATCCCCATTCTTGCACCTTGGCGGGGGATGGTTAGAGTGTCGGAACGATGAGCGATGTCGCGGCAGTGGAGGTCAAAAACCTGGTAAAGAACTTTAAAGGGCCTTTTCGGGGGAAAAAGGTGCATGCGGTGAGAAATGTTTCGCTCACGATTGCTCCGGGGGAAGTCTACGGGCTGATCGGACCGAATGGTTCCGGGAAGTCGACGACGATGAAGGCGGTCTTGGGGTTGGTTGCTCCATCCTCGGGGATGTGCGCCATTTTTGGGAGGAATTCGACGAAGGTGGATTCGCGGAGTGAGGTGGGTTTTTTGCCTGAGAATCCCTATTTTTACAAGCACCTGACGGGGGCTGAGACGGTGAGGTTTTATGGGAAACTCTGCGGGATGAAAGGGCTGGAGTTGAAGCATCGGGTGGAGGAGATGCTGGAATTGGTGGGCCTGCAGGACGCGAGGGACCGTCGGCTAAAAGGATATTCAAAGGGGATGTTACAGCGGATTGGTCTGGCCCAGGCCCTGGTGCAGGATCCCAAACTGGTGGTGCTCGACGAACCGACCGCGGGGGTCGATCCGGTGGGGTCGCGGGAGATTCGGGATTTGATTTTGGAGTTAAAGAATCGGGGCATTACCGTTTTTCTTTGTTCCCATCTCCTGGAACAGGTTCAGGAGATTTGCGACCGGGTGGGGATTATTCACCAGGGGGTTCTGGTCAATGAAGGCCGGTTGGATGACCTCATCTCGCTTGAGGACAAGACCGAACTGATTTTGGAGAATGCCACTCCCGAGTTGATGGACCAGATTCGCACTCTGGTCGAGGTGACCCATGGTGCCGGGGTGATATCGGAAGGCCGGGCGCGGACGACGCTGGAGAGTCTGTTTTTGAAGGAGACCCGGTCGCAGACGCTTCGCGTTCGCAAGAAACGGAAGCGCGTGAGCAAGTAATTTAACGGACCCTTGAACATTATTCAGACATCATGAGCCGTCCTTCCCCGACTTCCTTCTTTTCTTTCCGCCGGTCGCTGATTATTGCGCAAAGCACGGTGACCCAGTTGGTGAGGATGAAGGTATTTTACTTTCTCGCTCCCATCGCCCTGTTGTTTCTGGGGCTGCAGTTTTTCGATGCTTTTTGGTATGAAGGTCCGGAGGCCCTGATGCCGGAGCAGGAACTGCGGATGCACAAGAATCTCTGTCTTGGGACGATGATGCTTTTCACTTCGCTTTTCGCGATTGTCTCGACCGCTTTGTTGATCCCCGGGGATATTGAAGACAGGACCCTTTATACCATCCTGTGCAAGCCGGTGCCGAGATTGGACTATTTGGTGGGCAAGCTTTTCGGGGTGATTGCGGTGATCTTTATCGCGATGTTGGTGATGGATGTTCTCTTGGTGGCCACTTTGCATTTCCGAACCGAGGAGAAGTTGATCGAGACCACGGAATACATGACGAAGATCGGGTATCCCGAACGTGAGATTGAGGCGGGACGGGCGGAAATTGCGGCCCACGGTCCGACCTTGCTTTTGCAGTTCGGGGTGATTTCTCACTTTTTGAAAGCCTGTGTCATTGCCGCAGTGGCTTTGTTGATTTCGACCTTCTCGACGTCGACCCTCTTTACAATTGCGACGAGCGTGATGATTTGGATCATCGGTGCCTTTCAGTCGATCGCGCGGGATGGACTTTTCAACGACGCCGAGTTTGGCGATGTCCCGACCTGGGCTGACAAGATTGTGGGAACTCTGGTTTCACTGATTTTCCCCGACTTTCTGCTTTATGAGGCGATCTCGGACGGAGCGGCAAGGGCGGAGGATGTGTTGGCGATGGACATGGCCCAACTGGGAGGGCTGAGTGCGCTTTATATTGGAATTTACGTGGTCCTGTCGTGGTTCGTGTTTTCGGACAAGGAATTTTAGGCATTGGTGTAATGAAGAGATTTAAGACCTTTCGTAATTTACTCGTGATCGCCGGAGTTTTGGCGGGGACGGGTTATTTGCGGATGCCGGTGGAGCAAAAATTTACGGAGGATCTGCGGGAGCGAAAGATCGTGCAGCCCCGGATCGAGAGTGATGCCTGGGGTGAGATGGGGCAAACCAGCCTTGCGGGGACTTTCGGCGGATTGAGGACGGTGATGGCCTCGATGCTCAGTTTGAAGGCGCAGAGTCACTTTGAGGAGAACGAATGGTATGATCTCAAGAAGGACTATGGGGTGATCACAGCGCTGGATCCGTATAACGCCTTTTACTGGTCTCACGGAGGATGGCACATCGGTTACAATGCGGCCTCATGGGCGAGGAGTAACCGGAACTTCAGCCCGGCGCGTCGTCGGATCATGGAAATGGAATTTTTAGAGGCGGGCGATGAGTTTTATCGGAAGGGGTTGAAATACCTCCCGGAAGAGGAGTCACTTTGGTTTGAGATTGGGTCGATGTGGTCCAACGAATACAAGCGGCCGGATTATGAGCGGGCGGCCCAAGCTTTTGATAAGGCGCGCGATTCTACAAATCCGATCTACCGGCGACGTTATCTTTTCACGATTGCGCGGATTCCGGGGCGTGAAATCGAGGCCTATGAAGAGGCGATTCGTCTTCTGACCGAGAACCCGAGGCACCTCGGAGTGCCGACTTTTCGGTGTTTGTTAATCGTGCTTTCCACCAACCCGAAGATTTCCGATATCGAGATCAAGCCAACTCTTGATGGGGTCTTCCGAACCAAGGACAAAGCCTACCAGGATCTTTTCAACTACCGTCAGCGGGTTTTGGATGAGGGTTTTTATGCAGGGGATATTGATGGAATTTTGCTGAATCTCATTGCGGAGCTGGATGTTCCGGACGAGCTCAATCCGTTTTTGAATCCTACCAGTCATCGGATTCACACCGAGCACTGGCGGGAAGGATACGAACGGTCGAAGTCCAAGGTGCCGGATTGGATGCTCAAGAAGAAGGAGGAAGGTGCCCGATAAGAGGATGTGGGGTAAGGATGTGACAATCCGGCCTTTACACTCTGCGCCTGCCTCGTAATTGTCCTTTTTCTGTTAGCGATATGCGGATTGCCCTTTTTGGAGATATTCACGCCAATCTTGAGGCCCTTGAGGCCGTCTTGAAAGATGCGGCGGAGCAAGTTTGCACCGACTACGTCTGTATGGGCGATATTGTCGGTTACAACGCGGACCCTGGTCCTTGTTTGGAGAAAGTCCGTTCAAGCGGCTGGCCGGTGGTAAAAGGGAACCACGACGAGGATGCCTCGGGCGAACATAGTCTCGATAGCATGAATCCGGTTGCAGCGGCCGCTTTGGAATGGACCCGCGACCAGTTGACGCTTGAACAGCGTGACTGGCTCCGGACGATTCGCATGGTCCGTCAGGTGGAAGACTTTACCGTGGTGCACTCGACTCTGGACCAGCCGCAGTCGTGGAATTATGTGACGAACAAGTTCGATGCGATGTCGAACTTCTCTTACCAATTTACCAACCTCTGCTTCCACGGACACACCCACGTGCCCCGGATTTTTGTGCGTGATTCACGGGTGACGGAGGTTGAGGCCGATTCGATCGTGATTGAGCCCGGGATAAAGTATTTCATTAATACCGGTTCGGTGGGGCAGCCCCGGGACGGCGACTGGCGTGCCTGTTATGTCATTTATGATCTGCCGACTGCCACGGTGACTTTCCGTCGCGTGGAATATGATCTCGCCACTACCCAGCAAAAAATTCGTGCCGCCGGTCTTCCTGAAGTTCTTGCCGAGCGCCTTGCCGAAGGCCGCTAGGGTTCTCCTCCTCACCGGAGGATTTTGTGCGACCTCGTGCTTCAGTTCGACTGTCGCTTCATCGGTGGGTCGCGAGATGGCTGTCAGCTCGGAAGGCTTCCCGGGGAAGATAGCCGAGGTGTCGCGGGCGCCCTGGATTGGTGGGAACACGGTGCGCACCCTGCCAAATGGTGACGCATTTTTCCCTCCGATGTTGGCAGCAGTGAAGTCGGCGAAGAGAAGTATTACTTTTGAAACGTTTGCCTTTGTCGATGCGCCGGTGACGAGGGAGTTTTCGAAAGCCCTGGCAGAGAGGGCGAGGGAAGGAGTCCCGGTGAAGATGATTCTTGATGATGTGGGCTCGGCAAAGGCGGGGAAGGACAATATTCGTCTGATGCGTGAAGCCGGGGTGGAGCTTCATTTTTTTCATCCCGTCAATATTTTGCGCCCACAGATTTCCAACAACCGGACCCATCGCAAAATTTTGGTGGTGGATGGCAGGGTGGCCTACACCGGAGGGGCGGGTTTTGCCTTGGCCTGGAGTGGGAATGCGCATAGTCAAAAGTACTGGCGGGATACCCAGTATGAAGTCAGGGGTCCTGCTGTTGCGGGATTTCAGGAAGCATTCCGGGAGAATTGGTTTGAGCTGACGGAAGAGACCATCGGGGGGGCATCGTACTTTCCGAAGTTGGCAGGGGTTGGGAAGACTCCGGTGCAGGTGGTTTTTGACAGCCCGTGGGACAGCTCCCATCCCATCGCGCACGGGGTGCTGGCGGCGATCAACGGAGCCAGGGAATCATTGTTGCTCCAGCAGTCCTACTTTGTGCCCAATCGTGATTTTCGGAAGGCCCTGCTGGAGGCATCGGCGCGCGGGGTGAAAGTCGAGGTGATGGTGCCGAATCATTTGGTGGATTCGAAGCCGACGCGCTATGCCTCGCAAAATTATTGGGCGGGATTGCTACGCGGTGGGTATCGACTTTACCAATACGAGACCACGATGATGCATGCAAAGCTGCTGGTGGCGGATGCTCGACTGAGCATCGTCGGTTCGGGGAATCTTGATGACCGCAGTTTTTTCATCAATGATGAGATCAACCTGAATGTGATCTCGGAGGAATTCGCACGGGAGCAGACCGAGATGTTCCGGAAAGATTTGCGGAGTTCGCAGGAGATTACTCTGGCAAATCTCGGGAAGATCCTGGAGCCGGGTTACAAGCGATTGTTCGCGTGGTTTATTGAGTCCCAACTTTAGTGGAGGGAAGATTGAAGGTGGGCCGGGCGTTTTCTTGAATGATGGCCAGGGGATCGGTCACGGGTTTCATAAGACCGTGGAGTGCGAAAAATTCATCCAGGGACAGTCGATTTTTCGGAAGTTTTTCTTTGGGAGAATTGAGGAGGATCCCTTCGATTTCTTCCTCTGCGATATCGATGGAAACCCCTTCACGAACTTCGAAGTAGAGATCCCCTTGATCCAGGGATCCGAGAGCGGTTCCCCGTGAAAGGAATTGGCCGACCCTGACATGGAAATCGGTCAGGCCGCCATAGAAGGTTTGGACGATGGATCCATTGGGAAGGCGATGGCCGAGGAGAACGGCTTTTCCTTCGTAACCTTTCGGGTCGCCGGTGTAGAGGACGAGGCCGGTTCCGGCAGCGAGGGCTTTGTCCGAAGGAGGACGAGTGAAGCCCCGGGCAGTTGGGAGCCGATAGCGCTCCATGGGAGACATCGAGCTGAGGTTGGGTTGGAATTCGGTGGTGAGGAATTCGATCGGGCTGCCTTCGTCTGATCTATTAATGGCAATGGGGTAGCCGGGGACCGAGTCGGCCTCCTGCCAGTTACGGAGGGAGTGGGCGTAATACCTGACGGGGTCCTGTTGATGAAAAACGCCAATTGTCAGGAAGGTGATGCCGAGCACAATGAGGGCGGCGATGATGACTTGATGTCGGCGGATTTTCACTTATGGGATCTTGGCGGTCAGGGGGGATATCGCAAACTCGAAGTCGATCAGAGTTCGTCAGGGTAGGGTACGGACGAATTGGAGCTTTTCCGGGTGAGTCGGAAGGCCTTGGTTGAGCGGAGGTGATTTCCGAGGAGCTTGGCGAGTTCCTTCACTTTTTGAGGCTGCCGGGAGGCGAGATTGGTTTTCTCTCCAATGTCGTCTTTGAGATCGAAGAGTTCGAGTTGTCCGGTGAGGTGCCAGTGGATGAGCTTGTGATCGCCGAGGCGAACCGAGCTGTAGGGTGGAAGGTGGTAAAGGTTGGGATAGTGCCAGAAGAGAGGGCGTTTGGACCGGTCGGTGGCGGGATTTTTAAGAATGTCGGTGAAGCTACGACCGTCGATTTTTTGTTTGAGTTCAACTCCGGCCATCTCGAGGAAGGTGGGATAGATGTCCTCGATGATGATGGGCGAATCGGTGCGCTGGTTTGTTGGGGTGATCCTGGGCCAGTGAACGATGAGGGGAACGCGGGTGCCGCCTTCGTATCCACTGATTTTGCTTCCTCCGAGGGGGAGGTTTTGCGGGTTGTTTCCGGGGGATCCGTTGTCGGACATGAAGATGACGATGGTGTTGTCGGAGATTTTGAGGCGGTCGAGAGTGTCGAGCATTTGGCCGAGGGAATGGTCCATGCTTTCGAGCATGGAGGCATAGGTTTTTTGATGGGTTTTCCACTTTTCCTTCTGATAATTGGGAAGAAAGCGGCGATCCGGTTCGAAGGGGGCGTGAACGGCGTAGTGGGAAAGGTAGAGGTAGAAGGGTTTCTTCTCCCGGACAGACTGTTCAACCGCGGAAATGGCTTCCCGGGTGATGGCCTCGGTGAGGTTGATTTTTTGTCCGTGGTATTTTTCGAGTCCGGGAACGTCCCAGATGGCGTCGCCTTTTCGCCATTGGGCCGAGAAATTTTTATCTCCGTGATAGGAGCCGGGACCGCCGATGTGGCATCCGGCAATATTGACATCGAAGCCGAGGTTTTTGGGATCGGATCCGGGGGTATTTTGGGCGCCGAAGTGCGCCTTGCCGGCGTGAATGGTGCGGTAGCCGGCGTGTTGGAGAGCCTGTGGGAGAGTGGGGGATTGGTAGCTCCGCGTGATGCCTGAATTGGAAGGTTGCAGGCCGTTGAGCGGCCATTGGGAAGATGCATAGTCTTTGTGCGGGCGTTCCGGTGAGCGGTCCTTGCGAAGGGTCCAGCAGGTGACGCCGTGGCGGGCGGCATTTTGACCGGTCATGAGGCTGACCCGGGAAGGGGAGCAGATGGAGCAGGCA
>ERZ887942.1740-NODE-1740-length-14394-cov-7.132715_pt1 | contig 14394 bp, 12 predicted proteins | sample MGYA00521099_ERZ887942 | MGnify/ENA primary metagenome ERZ887942 (study PRJEB32303, sample SAMEA104408605) | aquatic metagenome | biome: Brackish water; feature: Pelagic; material: water | place: Baltic Sea | collected 2014-06-07T06:48:00 | depth 16,251 m ... | reverse complement strand
GTCAATAGGGTTGGTTCGACGAACCAACAGGGTCTGTTCGATGAATCAACCCTGTTGTTTCGCAGAACGTGCTTTTTTGCGCAGAAAAAGAGTCACTGAAATCGCCAGCAAAATGATCCAAGCGAGGAGGGATAGGCTGGCGATGACTTGAACCAAATCCAATGGGGCAGATGGGACATATCTTGGTGGAGATTGTTGGGGAACCATCAACCCTGGGGTGAAAAAAAATGGTACAATGAGGCCTACGGCCAATAGTCCTGCCCACAAAAAAAGACCACACCAAATCGCCACGGATAGAACGATCCAGTTAATTACGCTCTTGGAAAATGTCTCTTTTTTTCCACCAAATACGAATGATTGCCAATGCCAAAAATGTAACGCCGAGAAACATGGAAACTTGATTCCTAAATTCAAGAAGAGGATGAAGATGGGAATACACGTCGATGGGAAAACGCGTGACCGCAGGAAGAGGCCTGTCGCCGAAGCTGTCAGAATATATCTGACCAGCACGATCAAAGAGAAATACCATCTGGAAGGCAATCCCCACTGCAATCGCTTGCGGGATTGTTAGCATCAGCAGCAGAATTCTGAAATTGTTCGAAATCGGCTGTTGCTCCATTTTGATTTTTTTGAATCGGTTACGATCAATCCCGCAAAATCGCTGGCAAGCGATGCGGGCGAACGTTGTCGTAGCTGTGAAGAGCCGCAAAACGAGTCAGCGAGGCCGGAATACCCACTGCGGTGTGGCCTGGGTGAGCGGTCGCGGGATACGGCCCGCCGTGATTCATCGCGGGGGAAACAGCGACGCCGGTTGGCATTTTGTCGTTGAGAAGTCGGCCGACTTTTTGGCGAAGGCTTGGCTCGATTTTGTCGTAAGCAGCGTCGTCGGAACCGGCTGTGTCTGAGTAAACGCACCCCGTCAGATTTCCTTCGAGCGCTTCAATCACTGCCAACACTTCGTCGACATCTTTGGCAACGACGATCAGAGAAGCATTTCCGAAGGCTTCCGTCTGCATCGTTTCTGGATCTGCGATGAACTGTTCACCGGAAACACGAAGCAGCGTATTTGCCGCAGAATAGCCGTTGCCACCGCCTGCTGAATTTCCAGTCAGGACTTCAGCACCGGCTTTCTTAAGCGTTCCAAGATTTTCGACGAGCGATTTAGCGACGCTTTTTGAAAGCAGAGTTCCAATCGGCGCTTCCGCAAAACGCTTGGCGACATCCGCAACAAACGCGTCAGTCTTTTCGCCGGCGACGAGGAGGACCATTCCAGGATTAGTGCAAAATTGACCGGCACCCATGAGGCAGCTTCCCGCAAATTCTTCAGCAAGGGCTTCGCCACGCTCTTCGATTGAACCTGGCAAAAACACCACTGGATTCACACTGGAAAGCTCGAGGAAAATCTGTTTTCCAGCAGCGTCAGCCGCATGTTTCAACGCGAGACCTGCGTGGCGACTGCCGGTGTATCCCGTTGCAGCGATGCGAGGATCGCTCACGAGTTTTTCGCCATCGAAATGGCTCGTGCGATAAATCAGCTGTACGATTCCCGCCGGCATTCCGGTCGATTCCGCAGCTTTCTGAGCGCATTCTGCAAAAATTCGAGTCGTTCCCGGATGTGATGAATTGGCTTTTGCGATCACTGGATTTCCTGCGGCGATCGCTGCGGCAAAATCACCGCCCGAAGCGGAACCAAAGGCGAAAGGAAAGTTATTGGGCCCAAAAACAGCCACCGGACCGAGCGGGCCGTAGCAGGATCGAATCCCCGCCGCTTCATCAATAACTGGTTTTCGCCACGCTCCCTCGCGAGCGGCAGAGGCACCCAAACGAAGCTGACCCGTGGTTCGCGGAAGTTCTACATCAGCAAGACGAGGAGCTTTGGGAAGCGCTGTTTCGAGATTTGCCATTTCGACGAGCTCATCTTTACGACTTTCGATTTCTGTCGCCATTGCTTCGAGAAAGTCGGCAATTTTTGCTCCGTCCATCACACGCATTTCGCGAAAAGCGGCGTCCGCAAAATCAAGCGCCGCATCACAATCTGCCCATGAACTGACTGGATATTCGTCCGGCAAGGCCGTTTCAGTGGCGGGGTTTTCGGACTGAAACGTGCTCGTGGAATCGGCGTCGCGCCATGTTCCGGCGATCAAAATTTTCTGCAAACTCATGCCAAAAGGTTCCGGCAGAATCGTGGCAAGACAACCGCGAAATGCCGCTGGATAAGGTCACCAAATCTCAATGATCGTTTTGTAAACCGTCCAGGCAAGGACGCCTCCACAAACAATCGCGATAGCCTGAGTGACGACATTGGCTTTTTGATTCCACCAATCCTGCCGGTGCGGCCCGATGATGGCGCCGACAACAATTCCGGTAATCAAACCACCAGCATGGGCTGCATTATCAATGAATTTGGCTCCTAGAACCCCGATCAACGAAATTAGAACCACATTGCGAATCAGCATGTTGGTGAGATCGAACGGAATCGTTTTGCGAAATCGGAGCGCCACAAAAAGCAGGTAGCCAAGAAGACCAAGGATTCCGCCTGATGCTCCAACCGTTGGGCCTGAACTGATGGTTTTAAACGCGAGGCTGGCTAGTGAACCTCCCACTACACTGGCCAAAAACACGATCGTCAGAGTATAAACATTCGAAAGCGAAGTGAGACATCGTCCCAGAGAATAGAGTGCAGAACCATTAAACCAGATGTGGAATATGAATCCATGCAGCATGCCGGACGTGAGAATTCGCCACCATTCTCCAGCTATAACAGCTTTTTTTTCGAGTGCGGCTTCACCAATTTCAGGTGCCATGAATTTCCCGAATACACTGAGTTGTTCCGATTTAAAAACCTGCACCAAAAAAACAATTCCAAGAACGACAAGAAATCCGATGAGCGGCTTAATACTTCGACCCCGTTTTTCGAGCCATTTGTGAAACAAGGTGATGTTGATTCCTCTGTTCCGAACTTCTCTCGCCAGGAGATTTTTCGGGAATGCCAGCCAGGTCATCAACGCGTCGAAAACGGGCAAAATCAGGAAAATGGCGAAAAAGATCAGGAAAAATTCCTTTTGATAAATCGCAAATGCTAAGAGCCCCAATCCAAGCAATCCTTTCGATTTTGCGACCGTACTGAAATAATTCCAAGCGCCTTCACGGCCGCTAAATTTAGTTGATGGCAGCAGTTCCCATGGGATTCCAAACTCCGAACCGGGAATCCAAACAACTTCAACGTTCTGCGACTGCTTTCCGATAATTTGCTGAATCTCAGTGAAATCCCGACAGCGAACAATGCCGCCATCAGCTTCACGGGTTTTCTTTAACAGCACGCCGAATTCAACTCCGGCAGGGCGTTCGGGAAAAAGCTGACTTCGCTCTCGATCTCGCCACGGAGTTTCGCCGTCAAGGAATTGCTCAACATCCGAAAAATCCCGCGGTGGCTCGGGCGGCTTTTTTGGCTGCTGAGTCCCCGAATTTTCTGTGTCGTCGTTTTCCAAAAAACAAAAGGGAGGCTGAGATTTATTTACTCAGCTCAAGCATCCGCAAAATCGGTGCTTCGGAAGCCTTGCGCAGCTTCTCGTCCATCTCAACCTGTGGGCTGAGATTGCGGAGACACGCCGCCAATTTCTCAAGCGTGTTCATCTTCATGTAACGACACTCGGCACACGCGCAGCGATCGGTTGGACCGGGGATGAGCGTTTTTTCAGGCACGTCTTTCTGGATGCGGTGAAGCATTCCGGCTTCGGTCACAACAATGATCGTATCGGCTTTTTGATCGCGGCAATAATGAACCATTCCCTCAGTCGAACACACTTCGTCAGCAAGGAGGCGAACTGCAGTGGTGCACTCGGGGTGAGCTACGACTGGCGCGTCAGGGTGCTCTTCTTTGATTTTTGCGATGCTCTCGCGGGTGAACTCAACGTGGACGTAACAATTTCCCTTCCACATGTCCATCTTCCGACCGGTCTGCTCGGAAACCCAAGCTCCGAGATTTTCATCCGGCGCGAATAAAATCGGGCGATCTTTCGGCGCAGCTTCGACGATCCGAACGGCATTGCCGCTGGTGCAAATCACGTCGGACTGGGCTTTAACGCCAGCCGAGGAATTGATGTAAGTGATGACGTAGTAATTCTTCGCTTCGTTCTCCTTCAGGAACGCGGCGAGTTCATCGGTAGGACAGGATTGCTCCAAAGAACATCCGGCGTCTTTATCCGGAAGCACCACGATCTTGTCTGGATTCAAAATTTTCGCGGTTTCAGCCATGAAATGCACTCCGCAAAATGCGATCACTTCCGCGTCGGTTTCCTGCGCGCGAAAAGCTAGGCCGAGAGAATCTCCCACGTAATCGGCGATATCCTGAATCGCTCCGATTTGGTAGTTGTGCGCCAAAATCACGGCGTTGCGTTCTTTCTTCAGCGCGAGGATTTCTTCGCGTAGATCAATGGAGGCATCAGCTAGTTGAACCATAGTCTAGCAAGAAAATGCCGAAACGAGGTCGGCGCAAGTATTTCGGTGGGAGTGAACGAACCGGTGGCTGGAGTTGGAATGAGGCCGCACGCAGAGACCCGGAGGCGCGGAGATTTTTGGGTCGGGCAATTCAGGTGAAGGGATTGAGGGGATATTTGGTGCAGGTGGGAGTCGGTGGTTTTTAATTTTCAAAGTTAAATTTTGAAGTTTAAAACCGACAATTGAATCCCAATTCCTTACTCCTTGATTCGTGGGAACCTGCTTTTACGGTCGCACCGATGTCTGCCCCTCACGAAATTCCCGATGAATCGCTGCCGCCACTGGATCGATTGCGACAGATCATGCACATTCTCCGCGCCCCCGGTGGATGCTCGTGGGATGCTGAGCAAACGCACGAATCGTTGGTGCCGCATTTGATCGAAGAATCCTACGAAGTCGCTGAAGCGATCCGAAAGGGTGACCGCGACGAAATCGTGGATGAACTCGGTGATTTGCTCCTTCAGCCGGTTTTTCACGCTGAAATCGCTGCTGAATCAGGTGCTTTTGATCTAGATGATGTGGCTTCAGCGATTTGTGAAAAGTTGATTCGGCGGCACCCTCATGTTTTTGGCGATGGCGATGCCGACAATCCCGATGCGGTGTTGAAACAGTGGGATGAAATCAAAAAAACGGAGAAAAGTGATGATGAAAATGCTGTAGCTGAACCGTTTTTGAAGAAATCGAATGAGGGCATGCCAGCACTGATGGCTTCTCAAAAAATGCAGCGGAAGGTCGCGAAGATCGGATTTGATTGGCCGGACGCGAAGTCCGTTTTGGAGAAACTCGATGAAGAATTGGACGAAATGCGTGAAGCGCTCGACGAAGACGACCGGGATCATCTGGCTGACGAAATCGGTGATGTCTTGTTCGTAACAGTGAATCTAGCTCGGAAGTGTGGATTCGATGCCGAAACGCTCATGGCCGCCGCGAACGCGAAATTTGTTCGCCGATTTCAAGGCGTCGAGAGGGTGCTCGTTGATCAAGGAAAAGCAGTAGAAGACTCCACTCTGGGGGAAATGGAAGCGGCGTGGCAGGAAGTGAAACGGATCGAACAAGAAGGCTGATCAAAGCCGATCACCACTCGATTTCTTTTCGATCGCGAATAAATTTCCCAGTCAACGAATGCGGCGCTTCATCGGCAAGCCAGACGACTGAATCGGCCCCTTCTTCAACCGAAAGATCCGCGTTTTCGCCGCCCATATCGGTACGGACCCAGCCCGGTGAAACTGAATTCACGGCGATCTGTTTTCCACTGAGTGCCGACGAAAGCTGACGCGTCACCGCATTCAGTGCGGTTTTCGAAATCGAATACGTCGGTGCAGTGTCATCCATTTCGGAGAGCTGTCCGAGCTTCGACGAAAGATTGATCAAACGACCTCCCTCGTTGGAGTTTTCGAGAAATTTTCGAAACGAACGCGTCACCAAAAGCGGGCCGAGCGTGTTGGTGAGCAAACTGTGAAACAACTGCGTTTTTCCAACTTCGAGAATGGATTGGTCATCATCGGGATAAATCCCCGCGTTGTTCACTAATACATCGAGGGTTTCGCCAAAGCGTTCTTTAAAATCCGCCGCAGCCGCCGAAATACTCTTTTCGTCAGCAACATCAATTTGCAGAAACTCAACACCGAGCTCAGATGCGGCCGATTGACCTTCGGTGGCATCACGAGCCGATAACACGACGAAAAAGCCGCGTTCTTTGAGCTGCTTTGCCGTTTCGTACCCGATCCCGCGATTTGCGCCTGTAATGAGGACTTTCCGCTGTTTTGAATTCATTCCACCCGTGTAGACGCAGAATGAACCCGATTTCTTAACATTTTTTGTGAAGAAAATTGAACTTATTTTGTAAGCGGCTCAGCCAAGCTGCTGCTTCACCCGCTTACAAACTTCCTCAACGTTCGCGCGACTGTTGAATGAAGAGATCCGAAAATAGCCTTCACCAGCAGCTCCAAAGCCCGCTCCGGGTGTGATGACGACATTCGCTTCGTTGAGCATTCGATCGAACATTCCCCAGGAATCGGTGCCTTCAGGACATGCCACCCACACATAAGGAGCATTCACGCCACCAAACACGGTGAGCCCAATTTCTTCGCATGCTTCACGAAGCAATTTCGCATTGCCCATGTAGTGCTTGATCAATTCAGCCACTTCCGCTTTGCCTTCGTCAGTGAAAATCGCGGCCGCACCACGCTGAACCGGATAGCTTGCTCCGTTGAACTTCGTGCTGTGACGACGTGACCACAACGAGTGAATCGAATGCGGTGTGCCGCCTGCCTTTTGACCCATGAGAGTTTTCGGAATAACAACGAATGCACAACGAACGCCGGTGAAACCTGCGATTTTAGAAAAACTGCGGAATTCGATAGCGCACTCACGAGCCCCTTCGATTTCAAAAATGGAATGCGGAACGTCTTCTTCCTGAATGAAAGATTCGTAGGCTGCATCGTAAAGGATGATGGCTTTGTTTTTGAGCGCGTAATCCACCCACGCCTGAAGCTGCTCACGAGTCGTGGCGGTTCCGGTAGGGTTGTTCGGGTAGCAAAGGTAGATGAGATCGACTTTCTCCTCAGGAATCGCAGGCACAAACTCGTTCGCTGCGTTGCACGGCATATAAACAAGACCCTCGAACGAACCGTCCTCGTTGGCAGCGCCGGTGTTTCCGATCATGACATTGGTATCAACGTAAACAGGATAAACCGGATCAGTGATCGCAATTTTGTTTCCCGGTCCAAAAATATCGAGAATGTTTCCGGAATCACACTTTGAACCGTCAGAGACAAAAATCTCATCCGCTTCGATTCCAAGACCGACGAACTGGTTTTCGACGATCGCATCGCGAAGGAATTCGTAGCCCTGCTCAGGACCGTATCCGCGGAAGGTGTCGCGATTCCCGAGTTCATCGATGGCGTCGTGCATCGCCTTGCGCGTCGCTTCAGGGACCGGCTCGGTAACATCACCAATCCCGCAACGAATCAGGTTTTTGGCAGCGTCAGGATTCGCTTCGGTAAAAGCGGTTACACGGCGTGCGATTTCAGGAAAAAGGTAGCCAGCTTGCAGTTTTAGAAAATTATCGTTGATACGTGCCATGATTCTGTTGGAAAGTAGGTTTGAGGTATTCGAATTGAGTAAGCGATGAAAATTAAAATCGGCAACGGATTTTTTGGAATGATGGCCGCACTTGCCGCCACAACGGTTTTAAATACCGCATCGGCGCAACGTCCTGAAAAGCGGGTTTCTTTCCACGACAACAAAGTATCGGTGGTTTTACAGGACGGCTGGGTAAAATCGGAACGAAAAGGCGATCAGCTGATCGCGGGCTTTGTATCATCCGACGAACGCAGCTCGGTCTTCTTCACGCTCGCAGCGGCAGGGAACCGAGCTGAGATGAAGGATATCATGGACGGCGCGGTAAAGAATTTTGAAAACGCATTTGATGTCAAAAAAGTAAGTAAATACGCCACCGGCCAAATTCAGGGACCCAATAAGAAATGGCCGGCTATTTACGCGACGATGGAATTGGAGATGAAAACGAATCGCGATCCCATTCCATTTCGCTTTTATGTTATAGTTTTCGAGACAAAATCCCAAATCTACATGATCCAAGGCAGCACGATGTCCCCGATTCGGGAAGTGCGGGAGAAGGAAATCATCAAGATGATGAAGTCCGTAATTGCCCAACCGTGACACCTTAGTTGGAGTCGATTGGACGTGTTTTCCCATTTTTTTGCGAAAAAACGCAAATCTTCGCAAATTTAAGACCAATTTTTGTGAAAAAACGTAGCAATCTACAATTTATCTGCCATAATTTACATTTTCCAGAATTCCAATAACCCAAATGTCGCTTTACCTGCCAAAATTCGGTGTGCTGATCTCCAACGCGATTCTCGCTGTGGGTGAACCACCTGCGATACCCTGGTATCAGTCCGATAAGTTTTTTTTGGTCCCCTTGTTGTTTTGCTTCGGGGCGGGAGTTCTTCTGGGATTCATTCTTCTTCTCGGGTTTGTAAACAAACGCAATGCAAAAAAGCTCATCGCAGGTCCCCACGCTGAAAGCGACTTGGATGGCGATAATTTAGAAGCAACTCCTGAGCAACATACCGCGCAGCTTCGTGAAGAAATTTCGGCCGACTTCGAACGGAGTCGAGCATCATTGCAGGGGGAGATGGATGCCGCTCAATCTCTGATTTATCGGCAAAAATCCGAAATCGAACAGCACGACGAAAAACTGGCTCAAACAGAAGCAGAAACCGAACGTCGAGTCGACGAGTTGGTCTCCCAAACAAAAACGGGAGTCAGTGATTCTGGAGATCCCAATGCGATGACTCATGCTCAAGCATCGGTCATCAAATTATCCGAGACTATTAAAAGTGAGCGACTTCACATTGGTTCAGGAATCGCTCGACTGGAACAAATCGAAGACCGAATCACCGATCAGAAAACTCAAGTGTGGAGTGGGATCGAAGATATCATCAGCCTGCGCTTATCCGTTGCCGAAAAAGGAGGTCGTCGTGACCGCGATTTGGCGACCCATTTGCTGACACTCGAAGATCGGATGCGAACACATCATCAGAACGCATCCGGTTGCATTCAGCAGGCTGCCACCGCTCGGAAGCGTCTGCAAAACAGACAAAGCCGACTGGGAAATACCGTTGAACCGGTCAACTGCGTCGAAAAACGAATGGCTTCGCTCGATGAGCTCACCGGCAATGATTTAAAAGACGAACTCGAAGTTGCCATTGAAGAACTGACGGTTTCGAAAGAACTGATCGCCGGTCAGAAGAATGGAATTCAACAGGAAATCGGAGAATTGGACGGGCGCGTCGACTGGCTGCTCAACGATTCCTCGAAAGGCTTTTTTGCATCGTTGGACGGGTTGAAAGAGACAAAACTCCCACGGAACAAGGATCTGCGGGGAGAACTGACGACCACGGAACGGAAACTCTCCGAGATTCGTTCGCTTCTGACTCGGATGGCTGATCCCGATTCAACGGCACCGATTCCCGCCATGCCAACCATCCGCCGGCGGATCGAACCTGCGTTTACAGAAACCCTTTCAGCGCTCCAATCTGCCGCGCTTGCTCCGCCGCTTCCCATCGCGCCGCCGGAAGAGTCGGTCGATGTATCGGGGCTCGAGGCTGAAGTCGAAACGCTCAAAAGTAAACTCGACGACGAAAAAAAAACCACCGAGACCCTGCGGGGGTTACTCGCTGAAACGCAATCGTTGGTTCAGGAGTTGGAATCGAAAACGCAACCTGTCGAGTCTTTCGCCGCACTGCCGATAGGCGGCTCCAATCTTATGCGCCGACTTCTCCGGCTCGGACCCGGTCGCCGCGAAACTGCCGTAAATTCGCTTGCAGAATGCAATCTCGATGAAGGATTGACCGGCCCCCAAATCTCCATCCATGAACTGAAATCGGTCGCCGCAACTGTCGACACCGGTCCAGTGAACGGGACCGAAGACATTCAGGAGATCGAGGGTTTGCGCCAATCTCTGACGGAGCGGGATTCAAAAATCTCCGAACTGGAATCCGAGATTCGCCAACTCACAGGACCGATTCCCCTTCCCTCCGAACTGCCTAATTTCGAGGAAAATGCGGCGGAACAACCCATTCCCAACGTCACCATTCTTCCGTTGGAACTCGGTCGATTCGACAAAGACGAGCCGGAAACACCCGCCGCCAGCACCGGTTTCATTCCGGCGATGTCACTTTCGAACGGAGATAAGCAGAAAACCACCTTCCTCGTGTTCCGCGGCGACGACCCGAAAATCTGGAATACCAAATTTCACGATTCCCGTGGAAATATTGCGGTTCCTCTCGATCAGCTTTCCGATTCCATCGAATTTCTTCGCCTGAAGCGTCTCGATACCGGTGATTTTATCGAAATCCCCATCACCCGCGACGCCTTGATTCAAGGAAGCAGCCGAAATGAAAATCGCGGCTGGTCCGGAAAAGCCGAGCATTACTTTGGCAGCATGCACCTCGGGATTTTCGACGAAACGCTTCCGCACGATGTGGAAACAAAATTCGGCGCAGGCGGCTGGGGATTTGGCCATCGTTACGAAATTGGGTCCGGCCAGGCATACTCGTGGGAAGGCAAAGAAATTGATCCTATTCGATTCGAAATCACCGTCGGAAAAGCCGGCGCGGACAATTCTACGAACCAACAAGGTCTGATCAACGAACCAACCCTATGGGATCGTGAAGCCGATTCGAACCAACAGGGTACGTTCGACGAATCAACAGGGTCTGTTCGTGAATCGGAATCCGAAACGCTTCCGAAAGAGGGGGTCATCATCTTCCGATCGAACGACCCATCGCTGTGGAATCGGACGATTTATCGCGGAACGAATCAGCGCGCACGGTCGTTGGATGAACTTGGCGGCGCTGATCAAATCAAGTGGCTGAAATTGAAGCAATGCGATTCAGGAGAGTCCGTGCTGCTGCCAATTTCGCAGGATCAACTCGCCCAAAATGGCGACGGCGCGACCTGCGGATTTAATGGAGCGAACGAGCTTTTTTACGGCGCGCATCACCTCGGAGTTTTTGACAGCAATGCGAAACTCGATGTCGAAACCCGCTTCACTTTTGGCGGCTGGGGATTTGGGCATCGCAACAGCATTGCGGCTGAAGAATCGCAAGCCTGCGGCTGGGCAGGAGAAGAAATCGCGTCCGACACCGTTTTTGAAATCACGGTCTTTAGTGAACTTCCCGATGCCGGCCCAAATGACGTCGTCCTCGGCGGAATCGAGAACTGAACTTCACGATGGCGGCTTTTCCCCGGGCGCTGACGATGGCGCATCAACTGATTCGTGAGCGACTGGACACAGGGGACTCCGCGATTGATGCGACGGTCGGAAACGGGCATGACACCCTGTTTTTAGCAACTTGCGTCGGCGCAACGGGCCATGTTTTTGGGTTCGACATTCAACCCGAAGCGATTGCGGCGGCAACAAAGCGAATTGCAGATGCGGGTTCGGAAAACGTCACCCTATTCACCGAAAGCCACGCGGATGTGGCGGATCACGTTTCGAATCCAGTGAAAGCCGCAATGTTCAATCTGGGCTACTTACCCAGCGGCGACAAATCCATCATCACGCGCGAATCATCGACGATTGCTGCGCTGAGATCGATTTGCGATCTTGGAGCCGAGATCATCACCATCGTAATCTATCATGGTCACGAAGGCGGGAACGACGAAGCCTCCACCGTGATAGCCTGGGCTGAATCGCTCGATCAGGCGGAATATTCCGTGATCCGCTACGGATTTATCAATCAGCGAAACGCCCCGCCGTTTTTGATTGCGGTTGAGCGGAAGACGAAGCGATAGCCGAGATCACTTTGCAGCAATCGTATCAGCGATTTTCATCAAATTCTTGAAAATGTCTTTTTCCAAAGGATCGAAGATGGCAACTTTTCCATCGATGGCTTCGGCAAGAGCATTGGCGCTGCTCTGATCGTATTGCGGCTGCGAAAACACCAATTTCACACCGTCCTCTTTGGCTTGCTTCACGAACTGAACGACTTCTTTGGGTGTCGGATTACTATTTCCTGATTGAATGGCGATTTGTTCGAGTCCGTAATCTTGAGCAAAGTAGGCGAATGCCCCGTGATAAACATAAAATCGCTTTCCTTTCACAGGCTCAAGGGTCGTTTTCAACTTGGAATCGAGGGTTTGAAGCTCAGTTCGGAACGCCGCCAAATTTTGGTCGATCTTTTTAGCATGAACGGCTGGCAGCAATTTTTTTAACACTTTTGCAATCTCCTTTGATTGTGCAGAAAGCATTTTAACGGAAAGCCAAACGTGAGGATCTTTTAGGTCGGCGTGATTGTGCTTATGCTCTTCAATTTCTCCATCTCCTTCTTTGGGATCCTCAAAATGGCTGGGGTGGTCGCAGTGCCCTTCCAGTAAGGAAAGGCCGTTCAGCAAATCGATTTCGCCAAGCCCATCTTGTCCTTCCTTTATTTTCACAAAATAGTTCGACTCAAACCCCAATGCGCCTGAACAAATCAAGTCTGCACTGGCCAACTTCATAATTTGTTTTGGCGTGGGGGTGTATGAATGAGCGTCATCACCTTCTCCGACAATCGAATGGACATCGATCAGGTCGCCGCCGATTTTTTCGAAGACGAACTCATATGGCAAAACCGGAACAAAAATGACCGGCTTCTCGCGCTCATCGTCTGCAGAGAAAGAGACCGTTGCGGCAGTGAGAAGGGCTAGGCAGGAAAAAAGGGCACGTTTCATGGGACCGTTTATCAATTCAATTAGGCGTAACTCAGCCCTTCGATTTTGACCAACTATGGATTTGGTAGTGTTCGGCTTTTTCAAGCGCTTTGTTGGCGTCAGCTTTGGTGATCGACTTGGAGCTATCGGTGACGACTTCGAGGCGATGGGTCTGATCTTTGTTTTTCACGATCCGAATCGTCTGAACGCCTTTAATTTTGGAAAGCGATTGAGCAATCGTTTTCTTACAAGCCGTGCATTCGACACCGGTTAGTTTTCCGACATAGGAGGTTTCTCCAGCAGTCGCGAGAGGAGCCGTGATGCAAAGGATTGCTAAAATTTGAAGAAGTTGAATCAGTTTCATGCTTGTGGATTTCGGGTTGGAGAAAAATTTATTTTTTTGACGCAAATTACTTGCATTAAAGATTAATTTGGAATAAATGCAAGCGAATTGCATTAATTGAAATCATGAAATCCGTATTCAAGCCCTTACATTATTTATCGCTCGCCGCGCTCGCCGTTTTCTCCATTGGGGAAATCAATGCTCAGGAAGGCGAAGAAGTCTTCGAATATGAGGTGGGGAAATTTAATCCCATCACTGGCGAAGGTGCGAACATCGGCGGTTTCATTTTCCCTGAGATTTTTCTGAATCTTACCGGAGGACTTTTCGAGCCAGGAACGACTGCAGCAGATTTGGCAACTTCAGAACACGACCCACAAAATGAAGCGGGCGTTCAGTCAATTGAAGTCCACCTTGATATTGATCTCGATGGCGTTGTCACCGGAGCAGTTTATGGCTCAGGGTTTCAAGGTGCAGAGGAGTGGGAGGCGAATCTTGAAGAAGCTTATCTTCACTACCACTTCAATGATCAGGTTGCGATTGGTGGTGGTCAGTTCTTAAATGCATTTGGCTTTCAGTCGGAGAAGCACCTTCACACATGGGATTTCGTGAATCAAAACTTGGTGAACAGTCGAATGCTGAATGAGGGCGAATTGATCACTCAGGGAGGCGAAGCCGTCTTTACGTTGCCTGGGTTAAATAGCGTCGCAACTATTGGTGGAGGTGGTGTCAGGACTCACGGGCATGACCACGGTCACGGTGAAGAAGAATTTGGACATGAAGATGAGCATGACCACGAAGAAGAAATCGGCGGTGGTCATGACGAACATGAAGAAGAGGGAGAGCACCATGATGAAGAAGAGGGACACGAAGACGAGCATGGTCATGAAGAGGAAGGCGAAGAACACCACCTCGAAGCAGACGACGCGAACTTCAGCGCTTGGGTGCTGAGCGCGGATTGGAAAACAAAGCTTCCTTTTGATGAAAGTGCTACTTTTTCAGCATCACTCGCAGCGGGTGAGAACGGCTTTGGTCGGATGACTTATGCTTACGGAGTTGGTTTGGAAAAAATCTGGGGCGCGCACGACCACGGTAACGGCCCTGAATTTTGCACTGGTGCAATTATGGTTCGTTCCGAGTTTATCGGTCGTCACATCGGGGTTGCTGAAGAAGATGGTGAGCGTTTCGACGCAGACGATTACGGATTCTCGACTGCAGTGTTCTATGGTCTGAGCGACACGACCACGATCGGCTTGCGTCATGATTGGGTTTCTGAGCTTGAGGAATTCGAAATCGAAGAGCGCCACCGAATTTCACCAGCGCTGACAACTTTC
>ERZ887942.1733-NODE-1733-length-14471-cov-4.969964_pt1 | contig 14471 bp, 11 predicted proteins | sample MGYA00521099_ERZ887942 | MGnify/ENA primary metagenome ERZ887942 (study PRJEB32303, sample SAMEA104408605) | aquatic metagenome | biome: Brackish water; feature: Pelagic; material: water | place: Baltic Sea | collected 2014-06-07T06:48:00 | depth 16,251 m ... | reverse complement strand
CCGCCATCTCGCCAAGGGCCGCGAGTTGCCTCGAGCGGCGAAGTCGGCGATGGGTTTCCTGCAATTCAGACTTCAAAGTCGCGACTTCGTCCCGCAGAGAAGAGTGGGTCGATTCCAGCCGAGCCGTGACGTCGTTAAAAGATCGGACAAGCTCTGCAAAGTCGTTTGCATTAATCGGTGACGACTCGCGTGCGGCCCCGAGCCCATTGGATGTGGTTTCGATGACGCTCATCCTGCTCGATCCGTTAAGTCGCGTCCGGAACGCGAATTCGTCGTGCCAGCGACCTGATACGCCCGCCCAACCCGACTACCCAAGGTCACTTTTTCGAGCTCGATCCGAGTCTTGTTCCCGGCGGACTCCATGGCTTGAAGATCGGCGACATCCTGCGCCTCGATCACCGCGACCAATCGTTCGGCCTCGGCAATCCGCGACCGCATCGAGGCGTCGGCTGATCCCGCAGAAGCGCGGGCTGCATTCTCGAACGCCCCCGCGTCGGCAACCAACGTTTCGAGAATGGCGGTTCGTTCACCGAGAAGACGATCCATCGAACCAAATTGCCGTTCGCGGATGGCGGTGGAAAGTCGAACTGAAATCTCTGCGATGGCTTTCAGACGTTCAATTCGAACTTCAATCAACTGGGAAATATGGCGATGCCGTGCCTCGTCGACTTCATGGTTCATCCAGCACCTCCATCGCCACCCGGCGGGAAGAGCTGGAGCCACCGATCGAGCGACTGACTGCCTCCACCAATGAAGAGATCGGGGCCGTGGTCAGCCGTTCGATCTGATCCCGCATTCTGAAACAAACCTGACTCTTGAACGACTCCGGGTTGGTCGCGGCGACGTTTTTCGATCCGCTGCAGTTTGATTCGGGCTCGCCTCGTCGCCTTCCTGGCGACCTCTTGGTCCCCCAGGCTGGAGGCGAGATTCGCGAGGCAGACCAACGCTTCGATCGCCACTGGTTCCTCCGCGAATCGTTGCTCCACCTCGCGGTAAATGGCCATGGCCCGCCCCGACTCTCCCAGACGCTCAAGCACTTCGCCTCGCTGCAGACCGGCAACTCGAAGAAGGTGCCGCTGAATCGGCGTGAGCCGCGGAGCCTGCGGACCATCGAAGGCCACCAGAACACCTTCAAAACGATCAAAAGCCTGATTCAAGGATCGACGATAAGAAGCCTCGAGTTCTGCTCGATATCCCGGCGAGATCGGCGATGCTTCGAGGCCCGGCGTCTGGTCGTCGTCGAGTAACTGGGCAAGCCCTTTGGCCCGACTCGCCCAGGCGATTCCTGCCATGGCCGCACTTTCGCCCCAACGTGGATCGGTGTCATACCGATCAAGCCACGGTTCGAAGACTTCGATGGCTTCAAGCCATCGCTCCTGCACGATTAAGAGGCGACCCAGATGGAACGTGGCATCCCGGTAGTCCGACGATCGCGGATCGACTTCGCGGCCTTCAAGAAAGTCCCCAAGGAGACGTTCTGCTTCGATCTGCCCACCCGAGCCAGATCCAATCAGGAGCACCCGAGCGAGGCCGACTTTGGCCTTGGTCCAGTAGCCGGACTTCTCATCAGGCCGTTCCGTGCCTTCTTGGAGCAGTTTTCGGTACCACGCTTCTGCATCTTCAAGTTCTAAGAGACCATGAAGCCCAACCGCGATGCGATACATCGCTTCGGGCCGATTCTTGTGATCGGTCCGACTCTCGACAAATTGCTCGTAGAGCGCCAACGCTTGCATCGGCCGCCCCCCCGTGTCATAAAGCACCGCCGCCTGCCACAGCAAATCGTTCTCGTAGGTCGCCGATGGCGTGAGAAGATCAAGTTCGAGAACCGCTTCGGCGGCGGCAATAAAATGCTCGTTGGCCTTGACACGAATCGCGAGCGGAATGGCCTCGTAGGGAAGGTCTCGGAGATCCAAGCCCGAGAATTCTGGACCAATCGCCAATTCTGCCGATCGCCGATGCGCATCCGCAACGACCAAGAGCGCCCGCATACGGACACTTTCATCAGTGCTGAATTGGAGCCCGAAGGTCGCGAAATCACGCGCCAGCCCGATCATCGCCGCTTGTTCCCGTGAATCAGAAGTGTCCTCGGCGCGATCGACGGCCATCGCCGCGCCCCGCATGGCCGTCCGAACTGCCTGCTCCACAACCGATGATCCAAATTCTGGGTGGGCCAAGATGATCGACGCCGCATCACGAAAATAACGAGCAGACGCGGCATGATCCCCGCGCAGGATCGTGGCCTCCCCGAGGCCAACCCGAGCCTGCAAACGATGCCGGGCTGCGGGTGATTCCAGATCGTCGATCGCTTGGAACCGCCTCACGGCACCGACGATTTCTCCTCTCGCCAGCAGCAATCGCCCCAGCGAGACCCCGGCCTCCGCCGCGACATTGGAGCCGGCGTCAAGACGGTCGATCGCAAATTCGTATCGTTCGGCGGCCGGCACCGGCCGGCCGTCCGCCAGGTAGGCGTGGCCAAGCAGAACATGCAACTCAGACCAATCAACTTCAGCAGATGGTTGGCCTTCCAACTCGGCCTCAAGGCGTTGCATGTCGACGATGAGGCGAGACACCAAACCAGCCACCTCACCCTCCCGAATTCGCACGCGAGCCCGGAAGCCAATCGCCCACGCCTCAAGGCTGATGCCAGGCTGCTCGGCGAGCAGTGCTTCGACCCCCGAAAGTAACTGAGCCCCATCGATGCCTCGGTCGAGATCTTCGAGCAACTGCTGTTGAAGCAGGTGATGCCGGCGTCGTTTCGAATCAGTGGCGATTCCAAGATCCCGGGCATGCACCAGCGTTCCGAATTGATCTAACGCTTCCACTGACCGTCCCGCATTCATCTCGCAAACGGCCCGTCGGTAGGCCTGCGACTCGTCCAACTGTGCCCCAGCCAACACAGCTTCTTCATACGCGTCTGCCACCTTGCTGGCGATGTTTGGCTTGGTCTCCTCCAGCGGGCGATGAAAAGCGGCCAAGTAGTCAGCGAATAGGACGCGATGAGAGACGACATCGGCCGGCACCGATGGCGGCGACGAGGCAAGATCTTCGATCGCATCGGCCACGGCATCAAGATCTCCTGCCACGAGCCGCGCTTGCGCCAGGCGCAGGGTTGAACCAGGGTCGAGCTCCGCCGCGACACTCTGCGTCCGGTGCCAGACGGCGGCAAGAATCGCCACCAACGACATTGCGATCAGCGGAAATTGCCAGGCTCGACGTCCAACCGACGGCATCGGAGCCGTCGGATCGATCGCCGCATCCGCGGCCTCAGACTCATTTCGAGACAAAACCCCGTCGGAAGGGGTGCCAATTCCAGTTTCTAGGCGATCGTCTGACACGAGATCCTCTCATTTCGCGTCTGACAACCCTTCGTAAAGGACAATCACAACGCGGCGATCTGCGGCGACTCCATTCGCCAGCGACCCTTTCATCGGCTGCAAGGCTGAGAATCCTCCAAACCGATCAGGATAATTCGCGCATCGCCTGCGCTTTCTTCAGGTTGAGGCTCAATCCTCCGTGGACGGCGAATCGTTTTCCACCGAGTCGGCGGGAATGGCGTCAGCCGACGCCCGAACCGTCACGCAGGTCCGAGAGAGGAGCTCGGACATACCACGGGAGAAGGGGTCGATGAGCACCAGGAAACCGAGCGGAGGCAGCAGCAGCAGCACAAGCTTCAAGAGCGCCCGCAATCCTCGCTGGACCTTACTTCCGGGGGAACCGTCAAGCGATGACACCCGGCCACCAACCAGTGCTTTCCCGATTGACCGGGCAAAAAACACCTCGGCGATGCCTGCGATGGTCGCCGTGACGAGGATCGCGAAGACTGCGGGGAGTGCTGCCTCGGGATCTCCAGATCGAAAACTCTCGACGAACTGGCTCGGGTCGATCTTGAAGACCAAGACGGTCATCATCGCCCCCGGAATGAAGTCGATACAGAGCGCTGCCAAACGACGAGGAATGGGAAGCGGCCGAATTCCGGCGGCGGGCTCCCGAGGCGCTCGCTCGATGATCGGCCGGAGAAGTATCGCCGCGACCAGCGAGGAGATCATGACGATCCCCGTCCACGGGTAGTCCAGAAGCGACCGCTCCCTGGTCTCGTCGACCGGGCTGACCGATGCCCCCAATCCCCCACTCAATGGATCAACCGGGAGAATTCGAAGCCCTTCGGCGTCAAGATCAAATACCCAAGGGCCCATCGACGTTCCCACCACTCCGAAGGGTTTTTCGATTCGGTCGGCTGGGATTTGCGAGAGCCGCAGCAACGTTGGCGACTCCGACGCATCCCGACGACGGATGTAGTCGAGCGTCACCCCGCCAGCCTCGCTCGCAGTCTCGCTCGCGAGGACCACGCCGCCTTCGGACTGAATGATCGCGAATGGCCGAAGCCCAGGCTCGAGCGGAAGGCGGGACGTCTTCCATTGCCCATCGATCAACTCGGAAAGGTCCCAGGAGGCGTCGTCCGAAGTCCAAGCGACAAACGACCGCAAGCGTCCGGACTCGCCGCCGACTCCCACCACGGCCTTGACGGCATTGGCAAACCCGTCGGGCATGGCCAAGGTCGTCCAACGCCAACGTTCGGGCGGCACGATCACAAAGCCAGCCCCCTGACCCGACGTCGCGTCGACTGACTGGCCATCGGTTTCGTCGGTCTCCCTGGCGGTTGCGATGGGGTCGTTGAGGCTCGATCGCCGATCACGCGAGATCCCTCGTGCGGTTCGTTGCGACGGGAGCATGACGGCAAAGGGCCCGTCCTCGGTCGCCGTGATACCCCCGAGCACCGGCTCCTTGGGAAGGACGGGAAGGATGTCAAACCGCCCCGCAGGCTCTGCGAACCAGACTTTGGTGGCCGGCTGCATGGCCATTCGAAAAGAAACGACCTCCCGTTGCTGTCGGACGGCATCGAATGGCGGAAGGACGATCCAACACCGATCGCCAGCGGCCGTGATCGCTTCGGGCTTGCGAGGAAGCCTCGCGACGATCTGGGCAACCGCGGGCCCGACCTCTGCGTCCAAATGCATGATCTCGTATCCGGCCGCGGCCGTTCCACCCGGGCGTAACACGAAGACATGCCGCCCACCGGATGCGGCAAGCACCACCGATTCCGATTCATCGGCCGCCGCGGCGACGACGGCCCCGGCGTGCAGCACCGCCATAGTGATCCATGCGGTGATGAACGAAAGCCAGAATGGCCGTGGTGATTTTGACGCCATCATTTCGTCTCCGCTCCGCGAGCATCATCGATCCGCACTGGATTTGATCGAGCGATCTGAACTTCGAGATCGAAGAGCCGCTCGCTGATCCGCCCGCCGGCGATGGGCGCATCGAAACTCATCACCACTCGCTCGCCACGACCATGCCGAATCTCGATTCGATATGGCATCCTCGGCCACGCGCCGGGCGCCGAACCGATCCGATCGACGGAATTGAATTTCGAAAGTTCCGACTGGGCCACTTCGATCCCCGAGTTGCTCAAGAGCTGGACCGACGCCGGACCATCAATCGGCCGCCGAACCCGAATCTTCAACCGGCCCGGAAAGGCCACCGATTCATCCTGACGGTCGAATCCCAAGGCGACTTCACCCAAGGTAAAGCGAAAGCCCTCACTCGAAGCCGAAAAATCATCGGGGACTTCGACGGGAAACGGTATGAGCCCGATCATCGCCATCAAGATGGGTGGCGCTAGAAGTCGATCTACCCCTGCCTTCGCCGCCGATGAACTGGCGTCGCGAATCCGGAGCGTCACGTCATCGCCGGACTCGTCGAAGACCCACCAACAAGGCCCGTTCCAGGCTGCCGAGAGCAGCGTTGATCCGAGTTTCGAGATCTTGATCGCAGTCTTGGTCGCCCCGCCTCTCCAAAGACGATGATCCGCCTGCTCTCGTTGCATCCGATCGTCCTCATCACGCATGTCGATGGTGATGGTCCCTGCAGAGGTCAAGAGGTCGAGCAGCCCAAGTCGCTGGTTCTGAAACTCGACCAACTCCGCCCATTCGACGGCTGATCCTGGACGCATGGGCGCTTCATCATCAGAGGCGGTCCGGGTGACCGATTCACATCCGATGCCGATCGACACGATCACGAGCACCGCGAGCATCAAGACCGGATGAGGTCGTCCCAGAACGAGCAACGACGCACGCCACTTAAAAGATCGTCCGTAACCCGGAAGCATTTCGCGCTACCCCTCGTCCGCAAGAATGGCGGAGAGTTGTTCGGCGATGGCATCCGCGTCATCCTCCGAGAGACGAGGATCGACGACCGGCCAAAGCGGCGCATCATCGCCTCCGCCGACCCGTTTCAGAACCCAGATCTCATCATCACCTTCCCGGCGACGATCAACCATTCGAATCTTGCGTCGCCGAAGGAGAATCAGCCCGAGGACGAATCGAAACGCCTGCCGAGCCGGATCCTGCTCCGATTCCGCCGCGAGCCGCTCGAAGAGATCCACGAGGGTCTCGTCATCCACGAACATCTGCCGCTTGGAGCTGGGGTCAGGAACCTCGGTCCGCCACCAGCAGAGCAGCCGTTCACCCAGTTTTTGAGCCGGTTTCGCTGATTCCCAGGCGGATGGATCGAAGTCGAGCCGCTCCAGGACCGGTCGGTCAGGCCGGTCGTCGCCGTCCAGCGGACGTACGAGCGCCGCGACGCAAGGTGTCCCCACCTCAAGTTCGGCGTCAGATTCAGCACATCGACCGGTTGATCGACCGATCACCAGACCCTTCAAAATAGTGGACATGAGGACATCGTAGCCGACCAAGGTTCGGCCCGGACCGGATCAAGACGTGGTCCTCGATATACTGAATCAGAGTCCCATGCTTAATCTTCGACTTCCTGCCTTCCTTGACGTCTTCCGAGGCTACGAGCCCATCGAACTCGTGGTGGAGTTGTCGATCATCTGGCTCGTCGTCTGGTTGATTCTTCGCTTCCTCCGCCGCTCCAGCGGCGCTGGCGTGATTCGAGGCTTTGCCGTCCTCCTGGTGGTGGTCGCGATCCTGCTTCGGCTCACCGGGGACGCCAACGACACCCTCGGTCGAATCCGCTTCCTCGGCGATCGAGTCGTCGGCCTCGTTGCCATCATGCTCGTCGTGGTCTTCCAACCCGAACTCCGCCAGGCGATGATCACCCTCGGTCGTGCCAAGATCTTCGGCCGGAGCCCAGCCGGTCGGGATCGAGTGATCACCGCCGTCGCTGAAGCGGTAGATTTCCTCGCCAAGAGCCAGTTCGGCGCGATCATCGTCTTTGAACGTTCGCTGGGCCTGGAGTCGCTCCTTCGAAATTCGGTTCCGATCGATGCGACCGTCGACCCTCGACTGATGCAGGCCATTTTCTATCCCAACAATCCGCTCCATGATCTCGCGGTCGTGATTCGTGCAGATCGGATCGTCGCGGCGAAAGTACAGCTTCCGCTCGCACCCTCCGGCGTCGTTCCGAGTCAACTCGGTAGTCGGCATCGGGCCGCGGTCGGCGTCACCCTCGACTCCGACTGCCTCGTGGTGGTGGTGAGCGAGGAGAATGGTCGAGTTCGGATCGCGGAAGACGGCCAACTCTCTCCCCCGATCGCTCGAGAGCGATTCGAGGAAGAACTCGCCCGGCGGCTCTCGGTGGTCAAAGATCCCGTTCCACCCAGCGTGATCGAGGAGGTCAGCTGATGGAAACCCGTCGCGAGCGAATCGGCAATGTGGTCACCATCAGTCTGGTGACGGTCCTGATCTGGATTTGGGCGGCGGGCGAGACCCGCGAGGACATCACCTCGTTCACGGACCTCCGACTGGTGGGGCAAACCAAGGGATCCGTGCAGATCGAGCCCGCAGAAATGACCTCGATCAGTTTTCAGATGCGAGGTGCGAGACGAGCCATTGACGCCATGGCCGCTCGTTTCCGCGAGCCCATCGAGATCCAAATCGGCACGATGGGAATTCCCGCCGAGCCCGGCGCTCACGAGATCGATCTGCTGTCGGTCGGCCAGTTACTGGCCGAGAAAGAGGATCTTCCGGTGACGTTCCTCTCGGCCGATCCAAAGGTGGCGTCGATCGTGATCAAGTCGCTCGCCAACCGAACCATGACCATTCAGGTCGTCCTGCCGGACGGCGTTCGCACTGCCGGTGCCGTCAACATCTCACCCTCGGAAGCCACCATCACCTTGCCCGCGTCGCTTGCAGATCTTCCCGATCTCTCAATCGATGCGACGGTATCCGATGAGGATCTGGCGGATCTCACACCGGGAAGGCTTCAGGAGATTGAAGCGACGCTCAGCCTCCCTTCAAGCCTTGCCGAACACGCCGGAGAAGTCACGATCACGCCGCGGAAAGTCGTGGTGGGACTGAAGCTCGTCTCGACCGAGTCGACATACCTCGTGCCTTCCATTCCGGTGCAGGTGGCCGGCCCGCCGACCGATCTCGACCAGTACCTGGTGACCATCGACCCCGCGGCTGCGTTTTTACGAGACGTCACCTTGCGTGGCCCCGCGGATGCCATTGCCAGCGTCGCGGACGGGAAGATGAGTGTCATTGCTTTTCTGCATCTCACCAGCGATGACCTCGCGCAGGGCATCACGGAGAAAGCGGTCTCGATGTGGCAACTTCCCCCGGGCGTGACGGTGTCGAGCATTGGCGATGATGCCACTTCGAATCCGATGGTCTCCCTCACCATCGAAGACCGATCCCGGCAACCCTGACTCAATTCGCCGCCGCAGCACCGAGGCCAGCGCGATCAGGCTTCAGTTTCGGGGCTGGAAGAGTTTCGGGGCTTCAGGGGTTCAGGGGTTCAAGGTTTCGGGGCTTCAAGGCTTCGCGGCTTCAAGGCTCGAAACGCCACGGCAGACGTCAACTCGACCTCAGTCGGTCCAAATGATGGCGGCCCAGTTCTTTCGACCTCTTCTGAACAGCGTGATTCCACCGCCGAGAAGATCCCCGCTCTGCAACGGACGATCCTCCGCGACCGGCTCGCCGTTGATTCGGACCGCCCCACCCTTGATGAACTCACGAACTTCCCGGTTGCTCGACGCCAGGCCGAGTTCCTTGAGTGCCGATCCAAGCGTGGGTCCATCCTCGGCGAGGAGCGCCTTGCGGGATACTTTCTGGGACGTGAGATCGTCCGCAATCGCCTGCAGCGTGGCCGCATCGAGACCGCGAACTTCGCCCGTGAACAGTGCCGCGGACGCCGCCTTCGCCGACTCCACCGAGGCTGCCCCATGGAGCATTCCCGTCACTTCATCCGCAAGACGGCGTTGCGCCGCGCGTTCCTGCGGACGATCTCGGTTCGCGGCTTGGAGTGATTCGATCTCCGCCTGCTCCAAGAAGGTGAACCACTTGAGAAAGTTGATCACGTCACCGTCGGCCGCGTTTAACCAGAATTGATGGAATCGGTACGGGCTGGTCCGCTCCGCCGTGAGCCAAATCGCCCCGGCTTCAGACTTCCCGAACTTGCCGCCATCGGCCTTGGTGACCAACGGCGCCGTGATGCCGTAGGTCTCAGCACCAAGGTCCTCGGAAGAACGCTCGAGTCGCCTGGTGAGATCGATCCCCGCGACGATGTTCCCGTACTGATCGCTTCCGCCCATTTGAATGGTGACCCCTCGGGTCCGATGCAGATGGAGAAAGTCGTACGCCTGAAGCACCTGATAGCTGAACTCGGTGTAACTGATCCCCTGTTCTCGCTCGTTGAGACGAGCGCTCACCGACTCCTTTTGCATCATCACGTTCACCGAGAAGTGCTTCCCGATATCCCGGAGAAACTCGATGAAGCCGATCCGAGAAAGCCATTCGAGATTATCGACGATCTCCGCCCGATTCCCACACGTGCCCGAGAAGTCGAGCACCCGCTCAAAGATCGGGCGCTGCGATTCAACGTTGGCCTGAACCTGCTCGGTGCTCAGAAGGGGGCGCTCGGCGCTCTTGCCGGACGGATCGCCGATCATCCCGGTTCCCCCGCCCATCACGACGACCGGGTGATGGCCCGACCGCTGAAAGTGCGCCAAAAGCATGATCGGCACCAGATTACCGATGGTGAGACTATCCGCCGTTGGATCAAATCCAACGTAGGCGTATCTGGGTTGCTCGGCAAGATGGGCCGGCAGTTCTTCAGACGTGGCCTGATGAAGCAGACCACGCCATGCGAGTTCATCGAGAAAGTTGCTCAAGGCGGGCTCGTTGGTCGTAGAAAAGAAAGTCGCCTCACCAGGGGCAAGAACGCCGGGCGATCGCTGAGATATCGTCGAAAGCCTCGCCTCGACTTGAACCGTCGCTTCTGAAGATCAAGCTTCGGCGACCGACTCGGTCTTCGCGGCGATGTCGCTGATCATCGAATGCCAAGATGCGTCGAAAGAATCACGCCCCTCGACCTGCAAGCGTTCGGCCAGTGCATCGATGTCGATTCCGGCGGAAGTGGCACCAGCGAGTACCGCTTCGCAGCCTCCCCCATCTGCAGGCATGCCGCCATCGACGGCGCCATGATCTCCAAAGGCGAGAAGCGTCTTCTCGGGCATGGTATTGACGGTTTCGGGTGCCGCGAGTGCCGTGATATACAGCGTGTCGGGGAGGGATGGATCCTTGGTCCCGGTACTGGCCATCAGCAGTCGCTGGGGCTTCGCACCGTGCTCTTTCAACTCACTCCAACGTTCTCCGTTCACGAAATCGTGGAACGCCTTATAGGTTCGCTCGCCGATGGCGATACCGACGGCGTTCTTGAGGTCGCCCTCGAGTTCGCCGGCCGTCGCCTTATCCCAACGCGACACGAAGAGGCTCGCGACCGAGCAGACGAACGGATCCAACCCAGCCTCGATGCGACGCTCGATACCACGGGTGTAGGCTTCCGCCGCCGCGAGGTAGTGCTCACGGGAGAAAAGGAGCGTGACGTTGATCGGAATCCCGGCGAAGATGAGTTCTTCGATCGCGGGCAGTCCTTCCTGAGTGCCCGGCACCTTGATGAAGAGATTTTCGCGACCGGCCTTCGCGTGCAGATGCTTTGCCTGAATGATGGTGTTCGCGGTGTCGTTGGCCAGAAGTGGTGAGACCTCAAGGCTTACCCAGCCATCGACGCCACCCGTCGCCTCGTGAATCGGCTTGAAGAGATCCGCGGCCCGTCGGAGATCCTGAATCGCCAGCTCAAAGAAAAGCGATTCCGTATCCAGCCCATCGCCCAAGAGTCCGCGGATCTGATCGTTGTAACTGTCGGAGCCACCGATCGCCTTTTGAAAGATCGACGGATTCGAAGTGAGACCAGTGACCGACAACGTATCGATGTATTCCTGAAGGGTCCCATCGTTGAGGAGGTCTCGAGTGATGTTGTCGAGCCAAAGGCTCTGTCCGAGGTTGTGGAGGTCTTGGGTGGCGGTCATTGAAAGGATCCCTAGAGTGGGTCAAGCAGCCGGGAATCTCGCGGTCCAGAACGATCTGAACGCGGTTCTGTTAGTTTCGGACTGCAGCGTATCAGGCATCACCGGGCTGTCCACCGACCCCGGATGTGATCGACCAGTGAATCTCTCTTGGAAAGCCCCAACATGAGCCTCAATAGCCTCATCAACCGCCCCCGTCTCGACCAACTTCCCGAGTGGAAAGCACTGGCTCGGCATCGCAAGACGATGGCGAAGACCTCCATCACCGACCTTTTCGCCGCGGATTCCCGCCGCGGATCAAAATGCTCGACGGAAGCCCTGGGGATCCACTTCGACTGGTCGAAGCACCTGGTCACCGATGAAACCATGAAGTTGCTCTTCGCCTTGGCCAAGGCCGCGGGCGTCGAAGGGCATCGCAAGGCGATGTTCAAGGGCGAGAAGATCAACATCACCGAGGATCGGGCCGTGCTTCACACCGCCCTGAGAGCCCCCGCCGACGCGGTGATCAAGGTCGATGGCGAGAACGTGGTTCCGGCCGTGCATGACGTGCTCCGACGAATGGGGACCTTCGCCAACCAGATCCGAAATGGGAAGTGGAAAGGTCACTCCGGCAAAGCGATCAAGAACATTGTCAACATCGGTATCGGCGGTTCCGATCTCGGGCCCGCCATGGCGTACGACGCGCTCCGCAAGTACTCCAGTCGGGATCTGACGATTCGATTCGTTTCGAACGTCGATGCCAATGACTTTTACGAGAAGACCCTCGATCTTGATCCGACCGAGACACTCTTCATCGTCTGCAGCAAGACATTCACGACGCTTGAAACGATGACCAACGCGCATACCGCGCGAAAATGGGTCCTCAAGGCCTTCGGCGGAGATTCCGCCGCGAGTGCGAAGCACTTTGTCGCCGTCTCGACTAATGCGGATGAAGTTGCCAAGTTTGGGATCGACACCAAAAACATGTTTGGATTCTGGGACTGGGTCGGTGGGCGTTACTCGATGGACTCCGCGGTTGGCCTCAGCACCATGGTCGCCATCGGACCGAAGGGTTTCCGTGAGCTGCTCGACGGCTTCCATGACATGGACGAACATTTTCGTTCGACGCCGATGACCCGGAATCTCCCGGTCATTCAAGCGCTGATCGGTTTGTGGTACGCCGACTTCTGGGACGCCGGCACCGTCGCCATCCTCCCCTACGATCAATACCTCGATCGCTTCAGCGCCTATCTTCAGCAGCTGGAGATGGAATCCAACGGCAAGCACACTCGACTCAATGGAAAACACGTCAAGTGGGGAACCTGCCCGGCGATCTGGGGTCAGCCCGGAACTAACGGCCAGCACGCCTTCTATCAGATGATTCATCAAGGCACGCGATTGGTGCCCGCCGACTTCATCGTCTTTGCAGACCCGGTGAACAAGATCGGCGATCACCACGACAAACTCGTGGCCAACGTATTCGCCCAGACCGAAGCCCTCGCCTTTGGAAAAAGCGTCGCAGAGATCGAGGCCGAAGGCATTCCCGCCTGGCTCGCCCCCCACAAGGAGATGGAAGGTAACCGTCCGACCAGCACCTTCCTCTGCGACAAACTGACACCCCGAATGCTCGGTCGCCTGATCGCACAGTACGAGCACAAGGTGTTCGTGCAAGGGTCAATCTGGCAGATCAATTCCTTCGATCAGTGGGGCGTCGAGTTGGGCAAGAAAATGGCCCAGGCCATGATCCCGGAACTCAAGTCCAAGGACCGCCCGAAGCTCGCCCACGATTCGTCAACGAACACCCTGATTCGAAAGTACCGGGATCTTCGCGGTCGAAAATAATGGCCGAGGGATCGGCGACTGGACTCAGAGAAAGATCACGCGCCGGGGAGTTGTTGTGCCAGAATATTGGCGACTTCGACGACCAGCGGTATCGCCTCGTCGATCTCAGCCCGGGTGGTTGTTCGGGAGATTGAAAATCGAACCGACCCGTACGCGACGGGCTCCGGAATGCCCATGGCGAGCAGTACCGGAGACGGTTCGAGCGATCCGCTGGCACAGGCAGCTCCCGCACTGGCGAACACGCCTCGCTCCGAAAGAAGGAGTAGCAGCCCCTCCGCCGCCAATCTCGGAAATCCAAGGCTCGATGTCGTCCAAAGCCGTGGCGCTGTGTCGCCATTAATGACCAGGTCAGGCCGCCCAGATCGAACACCTTGCTCAAGCACATCCCGCAAGTTTTCGGCGATGGCAATGCCGTCGCCCTTCAGCCACTCCGCGGCCGCGGCGGCCGCGGCACCCATGCCGACGATCGCCGGGACATTCTCAGTACCCCCCCGCCGATCTCGCTCTTGCGAGCCTCCGGTCATCTGGGGTTCGAGGCGGGTCCCCCGGGAGACGAACATTCCACCCACCCCCTTGGGCCCATGGAACTTGTGGGCGGCAAAGGAAAGGAGATCCACGTCGAGCGACGCGCAGTCGACGGGCATTCGCCCCACGGCTTGGACCGCATCGGTGTGAAATCGAACACCATGCTCGCGACAAAGCCGGCCAATCTTCTCAACCGGCTGAATCAAGCCGGTCTCATTGTTGACCCACATCACGCTCACCAGCGCCAACGACTCACCATGTTCTTCGAGCAGCGCTTCGAGTGCTTCAAGATCGACCAGGCCGTCGGGATGATGCTTGATCCAGTGCACCGGGGTCCCGAGTTTCTCCAGTCGTCGGGCCGTATCTCGGACGGCAGAGTGCTCGAGCAGGCTCGTGGCCAGCGCCGGCTTCGATGGCTGAACGGCCATCGAACCATGCAATGCGAGATTGGCCGCTTCGGTACCTCCGGAGCACAACAGAAGATCTCGCGGACGGCACCCCAGAAGGTTCGCCACGGACTCACGAGCCAGTTCGACGCGACGTCGCGCTGCGACCCCTGATCGATGCACACTCGATGGGTTGGCCCAGTCGTGCTCGAGGCAATGCGTCACGGCATCGATCACTTCGGGAAGGGGTGGCGTGGTCGCATTGTGATCGAGGTAAATCGTCATCCTGCACTCTTCGCGGCGGCGTCGGCGACAGCGGCAGCGGCGGCGGCACCCTGGCCTCCATCATTGCCCGCGATGATCGGAAATCCCCCGCCGATGTCCTTGACCTCCGCCGACCAGACTTCGGCGCC
>ERZ887942.1728-NODE-1728-length-14535-cov-31.889917_pt1 | contig 14535 bp, 8 predicted proteins | sample MGYA00521099_ERZ887942 | MGnify/ENA primary metagenome ERZ887942 (study PRJEB32303, sample SAMEA104408605) | aquatic metagenome | biome: Brackish water; feature: Pelagic; material: water | place: Baltic Sea | collected 2014-06-07T06:48:00 | depth 16,251 m ... | reverse complement strand
GAGGTTAAACGCGATATACTCAAAGGACTTACATAGATCTACGTGCCATTCGACTAACCGACATGAGTGACTAACGGCGTCCTCACCGTTCGTCGTGGAGCTGGAAGTTTTCCCAACAAAAAGCGGTTGTGGAGTCTAAATTTGGGGATCAGAACGAGCCGCCAATGCAACGTCGTTTTCTGGACTCGGACGCGTCCCGATCCAACTGCGAGGAGTGGCGGACTCGCGTCTACGGAGACTACAACCGTCTCCGCAGTCATTTCTTACGCTGCAGTTACTGACTGCAGCCGCGAAATACATCGAGAAGGATTGGAGTAAGGAAAAGGCCCGGTGGTGCAACGGAGCCAAAGTGATCAGTTTGAACTGATCACTTTTGACGTTCAACCTTAACATCGTTATGCCGTCGAGCTCGACTGGCCAAAGATCCGGTCGTGAGAGTGATCCGCGACTTTCATTAGCAGTGGCAGATCGTCGCGTCCAAAGCTGGTCGAATCTTTCCACTTGTCGGCGTCTGTGTAGATGCGACAGAACGTCACGTTGTTACGGACTCTCTCTAACGGTCCTTTGGCACCTGATTGAATTCAAGCTCTACTGCTCAATCGCGTGGCCAACGATTGTCATTTCTCACGACGTGTTTTCCTATGACTTGGGATGGGGGCCAAGACTTCAGAAGCGAAACTACGTGAGCCAATGGAAAATGAGAAAACAGTGGAAAACTAAGCACAATTCGAATGTGGCGTCGGGCTGATTCTGGTGGTCTTAGATCACGAAAACCCCGAAATACATTGGTGTTTTCGCGTTTATGCGGTGAATTGTGTGAATGAGTGGCGATATAGATAAATGTAGCCATAGTGCGACATCGTCAGCAGTGGCCGGTCGCTATATTCGGATTGCCCACAGGCCTTGGCTCTACTCCACGACGGCTGTTCAATATTTCTGGCTGACTTCCTCAAATTTAGCAGTGGGCGTCCACAAGTGTCGCCATATCGCACTCAGACTTTGCGGGCCGGTTTCTTTCGCAACTCCGTCAAACGTGTGCTGGTCGTCTCGACATGACTTGCGCTCCTTACGGTCACATTCTACCACACTTTTTGAACGCCCACTTTCAATGGGGAAAGTCCATGTCTAACCGATCGATGATCGTTCCGAGTTACTAGCCAAGGTCACGCCCTCATGAGCCTCTTGGGCAGATTGCGGCTGTCATCATTTCGACCGCGCACTGTGATGATGTTCAGGAGACGTCCTGTATCAAATTTATGTTGCGTCGGTGTGTCGGACCGGAGCAGTTTGCAAAGACCCGATTTTCCAGGGCTTCGATGTGACCGACGCGAGTCCCCTGCCGAAGCGGAGTGCTTGGTTGCTCCGAGACGCAATCAACCAGCGGACAAACTGACAATCCGAAGGTTCTTCATGGTTTCTTTGTTCCTGCACTGTGCGAGGCGTTGCGCGGAGATGCGGACACGGACCATGATGGCTTGGTTACCATTGGCGAGTTAGGCAATTGGCTTCCACAACGGGCGACGGGTTTATCCCGATCCACATGTGAACAAGACGCCGTTGTGGTACTACCAGATGAACTGGCCTCGCTGCCGCTAACACGCGCCATGCCCGGCGAACACAAACCGTTGTGGACCGCGAAGTAGGTGCAATCTCGCCATCCGAAAGGCCATCGCCACGGTTTTTGAATATTTCATAAAAACGATGAATTCTTCGAACATTGCTTCAGCTTGCGGATGTGTTCCGGAGTGGAGCCGCAGCAGGCACCGATGATTTGTGCCGGCCAGCTTTGGGCGTGTTGTAGGTAGCCTTCTGGATCGGTGGAGTCTGTGTTTATCCAGCCTTGTTCATCGTCCACGTAGCCTATGTTGCCGTAGGCCATGAGAGGGAAGTTTTCACCGCAGATAGCGCGTAACTCGGTGAGCGGTTTGTTCATAGTGTGTGCCGGCATGCAGTTCACGCCCAGTGCTTTCACTCCGAGAGGCATGAGTATTTCGGCGGCATGAGTAAGTGACTCGCCGGAGAGGATGCGGCCTTTTTTATCGCAGACAAAAGTGACCCATGTGGGCAGGCCGGTGGCCGTGGCGGTCTTGGCGGCAATCACGGCTTCGCAGATGGAATTCATCGTCTCGATGAGAAGCAGGTCAACGCCACCTTCCACAAGATGATGGATGCGTTCGGAGTGTTCGTCGAGGCATTCGTCGGCGGGTGGCACAAGGTCGGGACGATAGCAATCCTCAAGTGAAGAGAGAGAGCCGGCCACGAGCGATGGTTTTCCAAATTCAGCAACCGCCTCTCTGGCAGTGGCTACTGCGAGCAAGGTTAGTTTGTGGGCGGAGAAACCTTTGCCAGCGAGGACGCGGCGGTGGGTGCGAAAGGTATTGGTGGTGATGATGTCCGCGCCAGCGCTCAGGTAGTCCAGATGAACCTGGCGCAGGACATTCAGCCCGGCGTCCGTGGTGAGCGCATTGGCCGACCACAATGGCAAGCCGGTGTCCACGCCACGGCGGTTGAGTTCAGTGCCGGTGGCGCCATCAAGTAAAAGAAATTTCGAGTTCACGATCACGCTTCATCCATAGAGGAAAACAAAAGCTCTCGCGACATTGGGGCCTTTTCGTATCGCGCCAGGTGGTTCTGATATTTCTACTTCTGACTTCTTACTTGTTGATGAGTTTGAGGTTCGCTTCGGCAAACGTCTTGCCTATCTGAGCAAAGATCTTTGCACTACCGAAGTAGTGGTAGCCGCCATTGGATGCGCCCTGGAGTGCTTCTCTGTCCCTGGGTGAAAGGACTTCCTGCAATGCGAGTTCGAGCTTCTCTTGATCCGCCCTGGTGATTCCCTCAAGCCATGCATCGAGCGCAGCATAGTGTTCCGGGGAGTTGGCGGAGTATTGGTCGTTGGCATAAATCGCCAGGACGTTCTTCCCCTTCTTTAAATGTTGAGTCTGCTCCTGATCGAGAACAATGGATCTGTATTGCGGCTCATCCTTCCACCAGATGTAGGTGTGAATCTTGTGGCCGTTTAAGTAAACATGAAACCCTTGTCGCGCCAGAATCGCAATGCGATAGAAGTCGTAATCGAGGTTATCTACTTCAAAAGTGGAACGCATGAGCAAGAATTCTTCCTGGCCCCATGTGGAAGCGTGTTTGTCCAACTTGATTCCGCTGTGGTTCCATACGCCTTTGCCGATGGGAGCTTTGCCGGTTGTCCATTGGCTGTCATCGAAGTCAGCCTGAAACCAATTCTCCATTCCGGCTGGCAGTTTGACATCGCGGAATCTTCGGTCGGTGAATTCTTCCAGTTTGTCTTTCGCCTCGGTGGCATCGACGGTGATATAGCGCCAGTTTCGATCCTGCGGTAGCGGCTTACCAATCGGCTTCCAGAACGTATCCCATTTCCGCTGTGTATCGAGCGTGCCATCGGCTTTCAATGTGTGAGCCGTGCCGACGATTTCGTTGTACTCGCCCTGCCTGGGTTCTGCGGCTTCAATGTCGCGATCCCAGAACGGAGCAGTCTCCACCGCAATCACATTGCCCTGGAACTCGGGCAAGTCGGCTGGCGCGGCCATGGCCTTGCGAAAATTCACGTTGTCGCCCTCGCCCCCGACTCCCAGCACGCCGATAACAAATGGCATCTTCGGAGCGGAAAGGTCCTTGCGCACGTCGCGAATGAAGTGTGCCAGGAGTCGCGAGTATTCGTCATAATCGCCATTCGGATAAGTCTGACCATCGACCAGGTCGTTGAACCCCTGGAACCAGACAAAACCGGCAAGTTCGTAGCCCTGTTTGGGATCATAACCGGGGCAGACTCGGGCCGGATCGGCGAGTACTTTTTGCACATGCTCAACCATCATGCGGTAAAACACACCTGAGGCGGCTTCCTTGTCTTCTTGCCATTTTTTTCGATCCTCAAGTCTTGGAATGCCGTGGGCGCCCTGCGGATGTTTGTCCCATTCATCTTGAATCTGCTTCGGTAACTGGTACGGCCCGGCACTTGGCGGACGAAACTCGGTGTTGAGCGACCTGCCGCCCCAGGCGGTCTTGATGATCAGGATCGGTTCCTTCAGCTCTTTTTCCATCGTGATACCGAAGGTGAACTCAGGGCCGATCTTGTTACTCAACCGGGTCGGGTTGTCTCCGCGTGCGCCAAAGCCTGCAGTCAATTTCCCCAAGCCCTCACCATTCGCGCTGCCATCATAAGGCCCTGTCAAATAAGACATCCAGACATTGTCACATACCCGAGGCGTTCCGTCAGGATTCCGCATCTCCTTGAGCAACGGTGCTGTGGCCGGATCTTTGCCGATGTAGTCGAAGGTGCGGATCTCAGCATGTCCTTCCATGTTCGATTGGCCAGCCAGGATAAAAATCCTGAGCGGCCCGGCGAAGCAATTCGGGGAGAGGCAGCACAGCAAGACTGAGGTGAGGATGAGTTTTGTTTTCATGAATGTCTCGTGTCTGTTGGTTCTGCTTACTTCGACGGAGTTAAGTGCGGCACCGCCACAATCAAACCAAAAGCTCCTCAAGTGGTCCCGCGTGCGAGCAGCCATTTTGTTTCAGCACAAGATCTTCGTTGCCATAATACTTGATGGGGTTGCCATAGGCATTGAGCAGAGTCGTCCACCAGTCGCCGATGGTACGGCAGCCCTTTTCACCGTACTTCGGATAACGCAGGTAACGTCCCGGCAGCTTGAGCTTACCGCCGCCACCGCCAACAATCAGATAAGGCCACTCCATTCCGGTTCCGTGGTGATTATCGCTCGAATCAGAGAGGAAGATAATCATGGTGTTGTCCAGCATGTCTCCATCACCCTCAGGAACTGCTCTCAGTTTCCCGGCCATCGTCGCCAGAAGTTCGGAATGATGTTGCTGGATGATCTCACGGTATTCAGTCTGGCTCTTCGTGCCTTCGTTGTGTCCGATGCCATGGTTGTGTTCGTCGATACCCAGTTTCTTGTAGGTCATATCCACATTGTCGAGGCGAATGGTGACGACGTTAGTGAGACCTGCGATCAATGCCGCGGTGGCCAGATCGAATTGTGCTTCCTGACGAACCTCCTCAACGGTAGAAGTGAACTTGTCAGAGTACCCCGGCGCGTTGGCGGCGATCTGTTCCTTCATGCTCGACAATTTGCTGTGACGCACCTGAAGCTCTTCAAACGCGTTAAGGTAGGCGTTCATCTTGCCGTGTTCGGAAGAGGGGATCGCTTTCGAAACTTTCTTGATATCATCGACCATGAAATCAAGCAGATTCCCTTGCAGCTTGAACCTCTTTTCAGCCCCGCTACTGGCCGCAACGGCAGAGCCAAACAGTTGTTCGTAGGCAATATCAGGAGACCCCTGAAAAGGAAGTTCCTGTCCCGGACCAACAGCGCTGATCCCAGGATACATGGTCCCACCATAGTCACTGCTTAACGCTTTTCCTCTGATCGCCAGTCCCAGATGATTGAACGGTGCTGGGTTGAGTTTGGCCAATTCTGCATCGGCGGTGGCTCTGATCACCGCGCCGGCATCAAATTCACCGCCGGTCATGTAGACACCCATCATGCCAAACCAGCTGGAGTGACCACCACGACACATTTTCCCCGAGAGCCCCTGCACGATCGAAAGCTGATCTTTAAAGGGCTCCAGCGCATGCATTGATGACGGCAGAGGAACGTTTGTCAGATCCTGATTGAATAAACTGCCGCTCGAATCTTTACCCTTGAATGCGTCCGGCGTGATGCCATCGGGAATGATGCCGCTCGATTTCACAACAAACACAAAACGATTGGGCAGCGCGTTCGAGCTGCCAGCGGCCTGGAGTTCTACCTGGCGCAGAAAAGGCGACAAGAGGAAGGATCCCGCACCCAGTGAAAGATTCTTCAGCGCGTGACGTCGTGTAGGGTTCATGGTTTTACCTTGAAGTCGGTTCAAGTGTTTTGCGATAGAGAAATGAGTCAGACGAAAGAAGGGAAATCAAAAGCGCCTTAAAACTGCCACCACTTTCCAGGTAAGCCCGGTCGGCGGAAACGAGTGTTTTTGAATCGTTGAGCGTTTCGTTTCGCCCCATAAAGTACCGAAACACATGCCGGATCATACATTGACGAACTTTATCTGATTCGGCCAGTCTATCTATCAGTTCCAAAGCATCCTTGAATTCGCCATCCAATTTCTGCTCACCTGTGTCCGCCAGCTCACTTCTGGCGTTGACCGGCCTTGTATCTCCTTTGGCCAGACTTTCCTCTGCTCGATACCGTCCGAAGTCATCATAGATTTCGAAGCCGTATCCAAGTGGATTCATCTTCTTGTGGCAACGCCAGCATTCAGCTTTCTCCGTCTTCTGCAACCTTTCTCTGAGCGTTTTCGTATGGTCTTCCGGAATGGAGGCATCCACTGTGATGGGAATATCAGGTATCACGCCTCCCAGCAATCGCTCCCTCACCCATTTGCCTCGCCGAATCGGATCCGTACTGTCGTTCAATGAATGTGCAATCAGCCAGGCAGGATGCGTCAACATCCCGGCACGGTTCGGTCGCTTGTAAGGCTGCGGCAACAGGAAATCCTGTTCGTCATCCCTGAGGTCGTAAACCATCGGGTATTTTTCATACAGAGCCTGCATGCGATGCAGAAGTATGTCTTCATCTTTGGTGTCCATCCAACTGTATTGCTCCTCGACGATCTGCTTTATCGCAGCGACACTGCCATCGAATCCTTTATTAAAGTTGTGCAGGTTGTATTTCACATTCAGTTCATGCCAGCCCTTCAGATTCAGTCTTTGCAGAAGTTCTTTCTGCTTAGCTTCCGGATATTCCCCTGCATCGAGTTGCTGTTGGTTCTTCTTGTAGAAGTCGTAGACCGTGTTCCGAAATGTCGCCCTGTTGATGATGTAGTACTCGTCTGACGTCAGCAGTTGCCTGAAGACATCCTGATCTTTCTCCAGGATGTTCATGACGAAAAAATCCGCGTCCTTCTCGTACATCGCAGGATAGTTTTCGCCGTAGTAGGCGAATCCCCCGGAGCGATCTTCGTCCTTAAAGACTTTATGGGCCTGGGAGTAGCCAAAGAACTCCTGAAAGAAACGCAGGATCCTTGGTTTGTCAATCGCGTCATCCTTAAGGATGCGTGCAACCTGTACCTGCGCATCCGCGCTGCTGCTCAGCCTCCCCTCTTGGGCGGCTTGAAGAAGTGCCGCATCGGGCGGGCGATCTGTGAGAGCATACGCAATAGCAAATGCCATTTCAGTACCGGACAACATCCGACGCCCGTAGGCATCTTCTTCGCCTAGACCGATCTCAACTCTGTAGACGGATTCATGGTGTAGCATCACCGCCATCAAGACCAATCGCATGGCCTCGGCATTGCCGCCCTCCGTGGCTGTCTTTCTGAAAAGCTCCGAGTAATTGCGGATCTCTGCTTTCAGGGGCTCTCGATAGACAACCATCCTGAAATGTTCGCTGATAGCAGAAGCGAGTATGTCATCACTGGGACGTGCGTCTGAAGAAGCGATGGGAGAACGCTTGATGAGTTCATCGGCAGCGACAGCCGCATTGCTCATCAACACACTGACGACCGCGGAATCCGCAAACAGGAGGTTGGCATAATCTTTGATACCAACTTTATCTTCCAACGGAAAAGGCTGTCTGAAATCCCTGGCTCCCTCTCCGTAGTTGGATTTCACATTTTCAAAAACTTCAGGGCTGGTTCTCCACAACCGCGCCGGTGAAAAAGGCTCCGCAGTGATTTCGCCGCTGAAGAGCTTTTCATGGTTCACATAATTTGCGAAGCTCGGGCTTTCCAATTTCGAATAGAGATCAGACACGTTCCCGGATTTCTTTAACTCCGCATTGATCCAAAGCATCACAGCGTCTCGCTCGTGCGGCTCGGGTTGTTCACTGTCGGTCGGTGGCATCTCTTCCAAATGCAGTTGGCGGAGTACCGTATTCCAAAGCTCTATGTCATGGCCGGATGCCAGATCAAAACTGATGCCGGACAAGACGACACCTGACTCATTGCTGCTCTCGCCGTGACAGTCGGCGCAGTACTTCGTCAAGAATGGAGAGACGCTATCGTCGAAGGCCTTTTTGTCCGAGACAATGGGTGTCGTTGTCTTTTCGGCCTGAGCAAAAAGCAGTTTCGAGGAGCAAAACAAAGCCGCGATCAGGGCCATCGCCGAAAAACGAACGGACGTGTTCAACGTCCTCGTCAACAAGGCAGATTGCGGCTGAATAAAGGGATTCGTTTGCAAACTTGGTGGGTCCGCGTTGATTTTGCGATGTAGACTCATTGCTCCGGCTTTCCATCACAGGAAAAAACGCGGGAAGAACAGAGGGGTTGTCAGGGATTCCGGTTTCGCATGAACCGGGGAGCCGCTTTGGACACATTTTGCCTTCATCTTAACATCACCCACCGCTTTGGCTATCACCTCAGTGACGTGGACTTAAAGAATTCGTTCGGCGAGCGGGGTACGTCAGTACCTTGATTGTTCGAGCTCCCGAAGCATCAATCAGGGGATTTACATCCCCCGTTCGCCTTAAGTCCACGCCATTGGGCTATCACCCGGCGGGAGGAGTTCTTTCAGGATTGCTTCCGGAGCAGCTGCGAGCGAGATGCATTCCGGTCACGATTCCTCACCAGTGCAGGCTGTGAAACTCTGGCCCGTCAACACCACACCGTTGAGGATACATCACCTCATGACTATCCTCCCGCCGAAGAACCTGGGATTGATCCGCTGATCGTGAAACTTCGCAGCAGCGTAACGCAAATTCGGTCGATTTCGCCTTGACGTCACCGCCAGAGCATCGTGAATTAGTTCAGTGGCGGAATCGTTCAGCGAAATCATCAAGCTGGTGTTACATGATGATTGTTGAGAACCCCGACAACGAGAAGTCCGGTCAGATGTCAAAGAGTCAGATTTCCCGACGTAGTCTGCTGAAGTCTTCGCTGAGCTTCTGCGGAGCGGCCGTTCTTCTGAAACGAACCGGACGAGCAGACGGTTTCATGTCGGCCAACGACCGGCCCCTCGTCGGAGCGACTGGAACAAGTAGTCGCGGGTGCCAGAACGCCACTGGCGTTGATGGCCCCTGGGGATCGGCCCCTGGGGATCGGCCCCTGTTTGCGGGATGGCCCCGGTGATTCCAAAGAGAGACAAGCCCGCAGAAGCGGCAATCCCTAAAACGGGCGATGGAGCCATGACCAAGAGCGAACCCAGAAGTGCCCGCCCTGGGAAGGTGACAGGGGGCGCATTCAGTGTCCGCCCCAGAGGTAACGCGCGCATTTCAAAGGGATCGAGTTCTTCATTTACCTCACCAACCTCCATTTCTAGTCGATTTTCCGATTTGACTACGCACCCGAGCTTGTTTTAAGAACCGTCACGTTACGCTCATTCGACAAGCGTTCCTAATGGCCTAGTACTCGGCAATGACTTTCCATTGATCATCCAATTTGCGCAGTTGTACGAACCTGAACGCGCCCGGAACAGACAGCTTTAGCAAGACATCGTTATCAGCAATCTTGAATCGCAAGGATCGGTACAAGGACTCGCTTGGCTGATTCGGTTCCGTTACATAGTCACCCACCGCGACATCCAACTGCTCGATTCGAAACGAGCTGACGATCGTGCCAGCAATAAACGCCGGCATGGGATCTCGCTCGGCCTGCTTCTTCAAAGCTACCAACATGTCATCACGCTTCACCGGGACCCCGGATTCGGTCATTTTCCCGGGGACTTCGAGCCCAAAATAGAACAAGCGGTTTCCTGGAAGCAGTTGCACCTCGGCAGCGTAAAGCTGGTTCAGGTTCTTTTCGTCGTAAACCATGCAGGCCTGAAGCAAGTCCTTCGCAAAAGCGGTAACTTCAGGAGTAGGCTCCCGCAGGGCCGCAGTCTTTCGCGTCGGACCCGAAATGTTGACGTCCTCCAGGCCCAACCAGAAGACAGGATGAGTCGTTGAGTCGAGATGGTAAATCGCGACGGGGCCAACGGGAGCTAAGAGCCCGGTGAGTCCCCTATTTTCAGACGCGTCCCCAATCGTCGCCTCCAGCTTTACGATATCTCCAGCCTTGAAGTCGAGTTGAGTCGTTGTCTTGAGCATGATCGCTGCGAGAAATGATTGAGCGTTCTGATTGGCGGCGACTTTCGGTTGAAGCTGGGCCACATCATTAAAGGCAACGGCGACGTCGAGTGCCAATTCAAATTCCCACTTTACCTTTTGCCCCTTCAACGCTTTGTTCACTTGAAACTGAACGGTATCTTCGGCTGGGGACAGGTCGACAAATCCGCCAGCACCATCAGTGACGGGCAGAACTTCCGAATTTAATTCTTCGCTTCCGGGTATGACTGTGACTCGCTTTTCCAGCGATGGCTTATCGGGGACTTTCGCCTTGCCGACAAGCTCCTCAAGATATGTATCAAAGGCGACGATATCCGACTGCCAACCTTCGCTTGATCGTTTTTCTTTTTCAGGCTGGTGATCTTGTGTGACCTGTTTTGCGGGTGTCGTCTGTGCGACCGAGCTATTCTGGACCTTTCTTTCGCGAATGATCTCCCAAGCCTTGGTAAACGGGGCCGTAAAGAGTTTCAACAGGTGCTTCTCTCGATCTTCCAATTGCGCCGTGTTGATCGCTGGATCTGCAGCGATAGTCAGATTCTTCCAACCGGTCTCTCCGAGTTCTGCGGTCGCGATTGCGACGGGATCTTTTTGCTTGATTCCCGGTGGCCAGATCGAACGCTTGACGTTCAGCGAATTGGCGGTCGAAGTGACCTGATAGACGTCGCCGTAATATGGCAAAAAGACGTAGTAATGATGTTCATCCGCCAGGAGGGCTGACAAGGACGTATCGAGGTCCGCTACTTTGAGGAAAGACTTAGAATCTGCATTCTCAATCAGATGCTCGCCAGCGTAGACACCATTTTTGTCCTTTACGACCGAGTGGTGAATTGCCTGGAACGTCGGCGCATCAAATCCGGTGATCCTTGTATCGCCTTTCCAAACGCTACGTCGATCTGCCGCATACGGACTGTCGTTTCCAAAAGTACGAAACGTATCGAGATCGGCACCATCCAGCGGCGTCATCGACCAATAGGCTCGATTGACGTCCCGATAAAACGCCTGCTCGAGATGTCGGAACGTCTTTGCATCGGCGCCAGAAATCTTTTCTCTCTGATACCAAACGCTCTTCGCATCTTTCCAGACAAATCCTGGATTCACAAGTTCGACGGTCTTTGGGTCCACGCCTGGTAGAGGCTCTCCGTACCACCAAACACTTTTCGCGTCTCTCGCCAGATTGGCGCTGATAACCTCAAAGCTTTGGGCGTCGGCCAGAGGAAGCTCCACGACCCAAAAATGTTCGTTGCTGATCCATTTGTAGTAAACTTTGTTCTTGTCCTTGGTGTACTCTTCGCTCAGTGCTTTGAAGCTCGCGGCGTCAACATCCGTACATTGACTTACCTTTAAGTTGGCAGTCTTCGCAAACCTGTCGAAATCTTTTTTACCCGCTTGATCGATGCGTTGCTTATCAAAATAGATGAAGTCGCCCTGCCGTGTGTAACCATGTCCCAGTACTTCCTTATCCGTTTGTTTGCTTTGTACGAACGTTAAGAACTGTCTGATGTACGCTGCTTGCGGTGAATCCACGGGCCACGCAGCATGCTGTTCTCCGTCGCGAAGAATGAAGTGATTAAAAGTCTTTTCGGGCGTGACATTTAAGCCGAATAGGGAGACCGCAAACGAGCTGGTGACTTCTTCTTGTTGCAGGACCAACATGTATTCTCCAGCCTTCAATATCGGGAGGTTGCCCGCAGGATTCTGATTCGCGATCGGATCAACGGGGGCAACGGCTGTCATATGTGAAAATAGCGCATTGATCTTGATTGGCTTGCCCTTGAGGATCTGGCTCAGTTCAAACAAATGCGACCTTGCGCTTCCCGTTGGCTCACCTTCCTGCAACGTCCCAACGACGACCAGCGGATTGTTTTTGATGAGTCGTTCAAGACGGGTCTTCTCTTCCTGGCTGAGACCTCCATTGTCAACGGAAGTTCCCTGAGTGCTGGCTGCGGTTTGCTGAACCGGTGCCGGATCGGTTGGAAACATAAAGAACGCTGCGCAGCCAATGAGTAAGCTATTTCCGAGTACAAGCGTCTTCATGTTAAGCCATCTTCTTTTTGATTCGGACGTTTTAGGGTCGGCCTTGGGAGGCGAAAGCCACGGTAAGGTTGGCAGTGAACTGGATAACGGTTGCTGCACGTGACTGAGGAGAGCCTCGAGCAGTTCTCGCACTTCCGCAGCCGATGAAAGCCGGTCCTGAACACTTTTCGTCATCAACTTTGTGATTACCGAGCTCATCCACACCGGGATGTTTGGGTTGATTTCTTGAATGGGGGTCGGCTCGGACTCTGTGATCCGCCGCATGACGCTCAAGCTGTTCTCCGCTCTGAACGGTGGCCGCCCGGTAGACATGGTGTACAGCATGCTGCCGAGACTGAACAAATCGCTTCGTGCATCAACGCTTTGACCGGATGCTTGTTCGGGTGACATGTACTGTGGCGTACCGGGATGGAACCCGGTGCGAGTCAGGCTGGCATCATCGGCTGCGCGAGCGAGTCCAAAATCGCTGATCAATGCGCGGTCGACATCTTCTTCCAGCAGGATGTTTGACGGCTTGATGTCACGATGCACGATGCCCTGTTGATGGGCGGCTGATAAGCCGTCGGCGACCTGCATGCCGATCCGCAGAATCTCACACAATTCCAGTGCTCCATCGCGATCTATGCGTGCTTGCAACGATTCGCCGGATACATACTGCATCACGATGAACGGTGATTCACGCTCTGTCTCAACATTATGAATCGGCACTACATGTGGATTCACAACTGCCGCAGCCGCGCGAGCTTCGCGCGCGAACCGTTTCCGAGCAGGCCCACTGCTGGCCAGATAAGGAGCAAGCAGTTTGATAGCGACAGGTCGATTCAGCTCCGTGTCGAATGCTTTGAAGACAACTCCCATCCCGCCCGAACCGATCAGCCGTTCCACTTCATATCGTCCCAACCTCCCGAGCATTTCCGGATGCGTGGGCGGTGAAAGCAACTGCCTGGCCATCGACTCGGTCCAGTGAATGGCTGATTGCTCCATGTTCACCGACGGAAAGCAGCGTTGTTGATCTGAACTGACGGTTTCCGAGATCGCGACTTTCACGCCATGCCACATCGCCGCCGGTCCGGCCAGTTCGCTAATCCGCTGTTGGCAGCTTGTGCAGTTTTCGACATGACCGAGTAGTTCCTCGCTCGGCTCCAACAACTGGTCGCTTCGGAGCATGTCCTCCAGCGCCAAGTCATCACACATAACCTGATTCTCGTTCATCGTTGGTCCTGATACTGTTGGACAAGTTCCTTGATCCGTGCCATGACACGACTACGAGCGAAATAAATATTGCCGGGACGAGTGTTCAGCTTCGCCGCTGCAGCTTCGACGGACAATTCTTCGATGCTCGTCAGCCAGAACGCCTGCCAGGTGTGTTCCGCCACCGACTCGCGCACTCGCTCCGCTGCCCACTGAAAGACCGTTCGCTCATACTCCAGATCGAGAGCACTGGATAGCTCAGAAGGTGCGGGCAAATTTGCCAGGTGCAACTGAGCCTCGCTCCCATCGCGTCCCAGGGAGCGAGTAGCTTTTTGTGTGATCATGTCGACTGCGGCATTACGAGCGATCCGCAGCAGCCATGCACGGAAACTGCCGCGGTCATCTCGCTCGAGCCAGTTGGAAACCGAGCTGGCAACCGCCATGAATACCTCCTGCACCAGATTGTCCGCGTCTGCCGCTTGAAAACCTCGGCTCGTAGCGACATTAAAAACCACCGGGCCGTAAATCGCAGCGAACTCGTCCCATGCAGCCATATCTTCTGCATCTTGAAGACGCAAAATGAGGCTGGCTCGGGTTACTTCGTGTGCAGGTTTCATGTATGCGTCGGTTAAAGGTCTCGATTCGCTTCTGACAGCAAGACTGAATCAGGGTTCTCAATCTTGCGCGAGACGAGGACATTTTTCCAGATTTCTACCAGATCGGCTCGAACGAGCTATTCACAGCTAGCCCAAATGAAGCCGATTGCTGAGCCCTGAGTTGATCATGTCGGAGGCATACGACGGCTCTTGCCCAAGTCACTTAGGAGGGCGATTCCTGAATCAGATGTTTGGCAATGGTCGACGATTCTGTCCGACCTCCTGAACACAGCGACGAGATATGCGAACCCGCTTCGGTGAGTTCGGCGAGACCGACGAACGCGAATTGAGCCCCGCCGTTCGCTGCTCCGGTCACATCGACCGAAGCGTTGAGAGCTGTGGCGAAAATCTGGCAGGTGTAGTCAGGTTGACAGCGAACATTGATAATTTATTCGCCGTTCTCGCGACTGCCGGAATTCGGTTGATTCAACGAGGCTGTTAGCAAATATTTCAACGTTGCGCGCTCATGTCTAACCGACCGATGATGTAAAAAAAACTGATGACGAAGGTCACGCCCTCGAATGGCACGTAGATCTCTATAAGTCGTTGGGGGGAAATGACATATGCAAAAT
>ERZ887942.1723-NODE-1723-length-14547-cov-5.494618_pt1 | contig 14547 bp, 10 predicted proteins | sample MGYA00521099_ERZ887942 | MGnify/ENA primary metagenome ERZ887942 (study PRJEB32303, sample SAMEA104408605) | aquatic metagenome | biome: Brackish water; feature: Pelagic; material: water | place: Baltic Sea | collected 2014-06-07T06:48:00 | depth 16,251 m ... | reverse complement strand
CAGCGATAGCGAACGGCGCCCGAGCCGGCGACGATCTCGCCCATCCGAAAGACCGTCTCGCCCGATTTCTCAAGCTTCCGAGCCACGGCATCCGCGAAGGTCGGCCGCACGATGAGGCAGTACCCCACGCCCATGTTGAAGACGCGGTCCATCTCGTCGGCGGCGACGTCGCCGTGCTTCTGCAGGAAGTCGAAAAGCGGCGGAACGGTCCAGGAAGACCGATCGACGAGGGCATCCATGTCGGCGGGGAGCGCCCGGTTCAGGTTGCCTGGCAGACCGCCACCCGTGATGTGAGCCATCCCGGTGACGACTTTCTTAACGGTGTAGCCCCGGAGCAGCGAGACGATCGACTTTGCGTAGATGCGGGTCGGTTCGAGCAGGAGGTCGCCGAGGGTTCGATCCGATTCGAGATCCGGGTAGGTGGCGCCGAGGTCAAGCCCCTTGGCCTCGATGATCCGTCGGACCAGCGTGTATCCGTTCGAATGCACACCGCTCGACGCGAGACCGAGCACCATGTCGCCCGGTTCGATCCGGGTGGAATCCGTGGCCCTTGCGAGTTCGACCACGCCGACGGCAAAACCCGCAATGTCGAAGTCGCCCGGCTTGTAAATGTCGGGCATCTCCGAACACTCGCCGCCGATCAAGGCACATCCTGAGATCTCGCACCCTCTCGCGACGCTTTCGATGATGTCTGCAGTCTTCGAGGGATCGACGTTGGAGAGTCCGAGGTAGTCAAGAAAGAACAGCGGTTCGGCGCCCTGCACGATCAAGTCGTTGACGTTCATCGCCACACAGTCGATGCCGATCGTGTCGAGGCGGTTCATCTCGATCGCGAGCATGACCTTGGTACCGACGCCATCGGTGCAGGCGACCAGCACCGGATCCTTGTAGTTCCGCTTGAAGAGGCTCTCGTTGTAGTCGAGCCGGAACATGCCGGCGAATGCACCGTGCAGCCCCATGACCCGTGGACCATGGGTTCGCTTGAGTACTGGCTTGATTCGATCGACGACCTCGTCACCCGCGTCGATATCGACACCGGCACCGGCATAGGTCATTCCCCCCGTGGTGGGATCGGAGGACTCTGAAGGGTCCGACGCAGGGATGATGTTGGGGCCTTGGGCAGGTGACATGGACTCCAATTCTAGGGAACGCGAAGCCCGCCCGGGACCAGCGACGACTTCTCCCCCTCGAGCGGTTTGTCAGACCGTCAAGCTGGCCTTCGCCTTTCGGGGAATCCCCTTCCATTCCCTCGGAATTGAGCCTGAAATCCGCTATCCTTGCGAGTCTATGGCCATTCTCATCAACGGAAATACGAACGTTCTTTGCCAAGGCATCACCGGCTCTACCGGCGCCTTCCACACCAAGGGCTGCCTGGCCTACGGCACGAAGATGGCGGGTGGAGTCACCCCCGGCAAGGGCGGGACGCACGACGCCAACGGCCTGCCGATCTTCGATACGGTCCGTGAGGCCGTTGAGAGCACTGGCGCCGAGGCCACGATGATCTTCGTCCCACCGCCGTTCGCGGCGGATGCGATCCTCGAAGCCGCCGAAGCGGGCATTCAGGTGATCTGCGCGATCACCGAGGGAATTCCAGTCCAAGACATGGTGCGGGTGAAGTCCATCCTCCGCAACTACCCCGAGTCGGTCCTGATCGGACCAAACTGTCCCGGAGTCATCACGCCGGGCCGACGCGTCTCTGGCGAAGGCCCCGATACCGTCTTTGAAGGTGGCTGCAAGATCGGCATCATGCCGGGTTACATCCATACCGCCAAGGCCGACGCCTCCACGGGCAAGGCCGTTGGAGTCATCAGCCGCTCGGGAACCCTCACTTACGAAGCCGTCTGGCAGACGTCGGTGCTCGGGATCGGACAGAGCACCTGCGTGGGAATCGGCGGCGATCCCGTCCGAGGAACCGGCTTCATCGATCTCATCGAACGTTTCGAAGGTGATTCCGAAACCGACGGCATGATCGTGATCGGCGAGATCGGCGGCACCGACGAGATCGAGGCCGCCCACTGGATCAAGGAACACGCCAAGAAGCCGGTCGCGGCCTTCATCGCAGGCCGGACGGCCCCTCCTGGAAAGCGGATGGGACATGCCGGTGCCATCATCGGTGGCGAAGAAGACACCGCGGATGCCAAGATTGCGGCTTTCAAGGCTTGCGGCGTCGACGTTGCGGAAAGCCCCGCCGACCTCGGCTCCACCATGGCCAAGGCACTCGGACTCGAAGTCCCGGTCTGACGCACTCGCCTTTTCTTACCCGCGGCGCGGCGGCAACAAAGCCTGATTCCGCGGGACCAGCGCTCTGACGTTTGATGGGCTCGCCAGCAGTTTCTTTCAGAATCGAACTGGGCTCCGGACTGGAGCCGAAGGATGATCGAAGCGGAGAAGCCTTCAATGGCCGAATCGACCTCTCATCGTTTGACGCATTTTTTTCTGGGGCTCGCGCTCTTCACCGGCAGCTGGTTGACCTCCGTCGCGTCGGGTCAGACCACCCCACCTCCGACCCCGGCCGTTGAATCCAACGCCGCTGAGCCCACCAAACGAATCTCCCGAATCGCCACCATCGGCGCCAGCGCCTCCGCCGGCTACGGGGTCTACTTCACTCGCCAAGACGACCCCGGTGCGAGCCCGTCAGGGATGTCCCTCGCCAAACTCCTACGAATCGCCAGTGCCGAACAAGTGGTGACCATCGATCTCGGCACCGCGGCGTTCTTTTCGAATCCCACCGGGATCGGCACGCGGCTGGTCAATCGTGCGATCCAATCGAAACCAGATCTCACCCTTGCCATCGACTATCTATTTTGGTTCACCTTCGGATCCGTCGGCGTTGAGAGCGCCCGAATTCGAACCGTCGAGGATCGACTCGCACTCCTCGAGGTCGGCCTCGCCCAGCTTGATCGCATCACCGGGCCAATTCTGGTTGGTGACATCCCGGACATGTCGAGCGCCGAAGGACGAATGCTCCGAAAGAGCCAGATCCCGTCTTCAGAAGCACAGCAGCGTGCGAATGATCGGATCCGGGCGTGGGTGGCAGCTCGACCGAATGCCAGATTCTTCCCGTTACGGGAGTTGATCGAGCAACTCCGCAGAGGAGCGTCCTTTGACATTGCCGGACAAACCTGGACCGTCGCCGACGCCAAGACGCTGATCCTCCCCGATCGACTTCACCCCTCGCTCGACGGCCTGATCGCGCTGGTTGCCGCCATCGACGAAGTCCTCGCGGCGGACACGGCTTTGGCCGCCATCAGACCAACCCTCGAAGTTGACCGGCGGCGACTTCGAACGCGAGTCACCGGAACGAAATCGACCGAGCCCGAGATCGCGAACGAGCCTGCGGTCACCGAGTGATCGAGATCGCCAAACCGCGGCGTCATCCTCACTTCTTAATGAGCAACGCTTGCAACGCCTTTCGAGACGATGCGTTCCCCTCAGCCTCGAGGGCACGCTGCACCGCGGCCCGGCCGGCCCCGCTTCCCAGTACCCGATCGAGATGCGGCATCAATCGCTCCAGATCCACTGCGGGCGTCGGCAAGCGAACCTCCGCGGACAGGAAGGCGATGGTGTCGGGGTCGGAGATGCTGTTCAAACGCGGCGTTGCCAGATGCCAGAGCATGTCTCTGGCATCCCGATCGCGCGATTCGCGGGGGAGGCGACGGTAGGCCTCGAGAAAATCAGGCCAGTCCTTCTCGCGGAACAGTGGCCCAATCACTTCCGCGGCCGCGGCTGCGATCGCCGGCTGATCATCCGACGACTCGATATTCTTCCAAACCTGCGTCGCGATCAGGTCGCGGCCGAGCAGTTCGAGCAAACGGATGGCCTCTGCGCCCTGCATCGGATCAGTCTTCGCCGCGGTCATCGCGGTCTTCGCCGATTCCAAGAGGCTGACCCCTCCGGCGATGGCTGGCGCGTCGACGGCGGGCGTGATGATTCGCAATTGCGGCGGAATCGCCTGCATGAAGGGATCACCGATGGTCGTGATCTTCCAGACGCCGCTCATCATCCCGCCACCAGGCCAATACCGACCGGCCAACAGAAACGGAACGCCCGCAGCGAGCCGCTCGACTGCGAGTCCCGGCGGAATGAAGGCGCTCAGATAGGGCTCGTCGACGCTTCCGACATACGCGTAGACCCCACGGTCGAGAAAACGTCCACCGACGGTGTCGACTGCCGCCGGTTGCTTCAGAGAAAACGAATGGATCATCTGGAGCGCGAGTGGCTTCTCCGAAAATGGAATGTCTTGGGGGTACGCACGCTGATTCCCACTCAGATGAAAGAGCCGAGGCGAACCGTGCGAATTCATAAAAAGGACGTCGGCGGGAATCGCCCCGCGGAGGAGCCTGATCCAAGACGCAAGATCCGCGTCGCCGGTCTCGAAGAAAAGAGATGCGTATCCAAGCTCCGCGAGGCGGCCGGCCGGCTTCGAAACTTCATACACGTTCCACTGCCCTTGTTTCTCGTAACCCGAGAACATCCAGATGTTCCGGCGGTCCAGAAAAATTGAACTCATCGCCATCAGAGCCGACCGTCCCTCGGCACCGAAGATCCAGCCGGCGTACCCCCAACGGGATCCGTCGTCGTTCCGGCAGAGCGCATCCATCGTGGCGTACGGCCCGTCACCAGGCGCCCGGCCCTGCAGTCGGACCTGTGCTGCTTCTGGCACGTTCATTCGACAACGACCGGGAAGTGACCGGCAGACGGCTACCGCATCCAGACCATCCCCGAGTCCGGACCACTCGTAACCCGTCGAGCGAGCTCGGTCACGAATCATGAGTTCGAGTTCGCGGAGTTTGGTGGCCGAGAGTTCCCGGTTTGGCCCGCCAAAATCCCCCTCGATGAACGCCAGCGGGAGTCCTCGACCTGCGGCCAGCGCGACCCCAGCGGTCCAGGCCGGGTCGTCCATGGACGTGACCACAAAGCCTGGCGGACGCCAACCGAGTTGTTCGTAGTACGCGCGGAATGGAATCCGTGGATCGGTGGCGCCGAACGAAATCTTGGCGACCGCCGTCGCGAGCCGTTCCCGTTGCTCGCGGTCTTCGGGCAGGCGACGTTCGGTCGGCGGAACCCGCCAGATCTCATCGGGCTGGAAGGCGCGAATAAATTGCGAGGTGCCAGCGTCGTTCTCGAAGAGTACCGGCCACTGCCCGAGGGGAGACCATTTTGAGATCTGCTCGAGGTAGGTCGCCGCATCTGGAACCAAAACCACGCGGGACGCGACTGGCCGATTGCGCTCGCAGAGCATCACTCTCGCACCGAGAAGCACCGGCCAGGGAGGGATCGGGGCTGCCGCGGTTGGCTTCTGCCCGGGAGCCTGAGAATCCGCCGGGAGATCTGCCGGTGCATCCTGCCCGCGGGATGGAGATGCCGCGACGATCGTGCACACCAATCCGGTCAGCAGGCCCATTTTCAATTGCTTCTGCACGTGGAACGCTCCCATGCGATTCCTCTACCGCGGATCTCAATTCAATCCAACAAAACGTCGATCGACCTCAGGACAACCGATACCCATTGGCCAGTTCCGTGAATGAACGAACCTGATCCGCCTCCCACTGGGCATCGCGGCCCAGTTCCGAGGCGAGAATCGACGCGGCACGAGGTGCCGCCTCGATCGCCGCTGCCGCATCGAGCAACAGAGATCGAGTTCGACGAGCGAGTGCATCGTCGAGATCAAGTGCCATTTCCTCCCGAGCTGCCCACGCAATCTCGGCCCCGGTATACGGGAGATCCGCATGGATCGGCTCGGCCAGCGCGGGTTCCGCGGCGGCAATCTCCAGAATTCGAGGGGAATCACTCCCGTACATGCGATGCGGATCATGGGCGGGAAGATTTGGATCATCGCGTTCAAGCGCTGCGTGAACCTTGAGCTCCTCGGTGATACAGGCCCGTTCATCGAGCCCGCCCACCGCCACCACATGCTTGAGGGTGTCCTCCGCCATCTTGCGGTAAGTCGTCCACTTGCCACCGACAATCGTGACTACTCCCGCGGTGCTCACAAACACCTCGTGATTTCGGGAGATCGACTTCGAGTTACCAGTATTCCCACCCGGATGGACCAGCGGCCGCTGCCCGGCAAAGACCGATTTGACGTCCGCACGGGTGGGGTCTTTCGCGAGGTACCGATTCGCGTTGCGAAGAATGAACTCCACCTCGTCCGGGAGTGCTCGCGGTTCGAGATCCGCTGATTTCATCGGCGTATCGGTGGTACCGACCACCACTCGACCATGCCAGGGAATCACGAACAACACTCGACCGTCGTCTGTGTGCGGCACCATGATCGCGGTTTCGGACGGTTGAAAACTCTTATCGAGGACAAGGTGAACACCTTGCGCGGGCTCGATCACTGATTTGCATTCCGGCTCGTCCATGCGGCGGATCTCGTCCGCGAAGATTCCACAGGCATTGACCACGACCTTCGCGCGAATCTCAAATTCCTCGTCACCCCCCGTGGCTTCGCGGTCCACCACCCGGACCCCAACGCAGTGATCGCCTTCCTTGAGGAGACCAATCACTCGGCACTTGGTGGCAATGGCGGCGCCATGATCGGCCGCGGTCATCGCGAGCGCCGCCGCCATCCGCGCATCATCGAACTGGCCATCGTGATATCGCACCCCGCCTCGAAGCCCCTTGGTTTCGACGTTGGGAATCTCGGCGATGGTCTCTTCGGCATTCAGGCTGCGGCTCGGCGCCAGATTCAACTTCCCCGCCAGCAGGTCGTAGGCCTTCAGACCGGCGCCGTAGAACGGCCCCTCCCACCACTTGTACTGGGGGACAATGAAGGGGAGATCGCGAACGATGTGCGGCGCATTGCGATAAAAAATTCCTCGCTCCCGCAACGCCTCGGTCACCAACGAGATATCCATCTGTTCGAGATATCGAACCCCGCCGTGAACGAGTTTGGTGCTTCGGCTACTGGTGGCCTTTGCAAAGTCGTCGGCTTCGACGAGCGCCGTTCGGTATCCGCGACTGGCCGCGTCCACCGCGACCCCGAGACCGGTGGCGCCGCCACCGATCACCAGAACCTCAAAGTCTCCGCCGCGAAGTTGGTCGATCATTTCAGCACGCTTCATGAATCATCCTCCATCCAGTCGAGCGTTCGCTCGATCGCTTTATTCCACCAGTGCACCAGTTTTTTCCGCTCGCCATCGTTCATTCCCGGCTCGAAGACCCGGTCGATCTCGTGATGCGATTCGAGGTCTTCGAAATCCTTCCAGACGCCGGTCGCCAGTCCTGCCATATAGGCAGCGCCCGCCGCCGTGGATTCAGTCATCACTGGCCGCTGAACGGGTACCCCGAGAAGATCCGCCTGAAACTGCATGAGCAGATCGCTCGCACAGGCCCCGCCGTCGACCCGGATCGAATCGATGGCGATACCACTGTCTTTGGTCATGCACTGCAGAATGTCATTGGACCGGTAGGCAAGGCTTCGAAGCGTCGCCAAGGCGATGTGCGCGTCGGTGGATCCCCGAGTGAGGCCGAGCACCGCTCCTCGGGCGTTTGGATCCCAATACGGCGCCCCGAGTCCGGCGAACGCCGGGACAACCATCACCCCATCGGTGTCGGCAACGCTCCCGGCGAGGTCGTTGACCTCGGGCGCCGACTTGATGATTTTTAATCCATCACGCAACCACTGGATCGCGGCACCGGCAATAAAGACGCTGCCCTCCAGTGCGTATTCGAGTGGACCGTCCCCGATTTGCCAAGCCACGGTGGTGAGCATCCGCGATGGACTCGGCTTCGGTGTGGTTCCGGTGTGCATCAGCATGAAGCACCCGGTTCCGTAGGTGTTCTTGACCATGCCATCACGCGTGCAGAGCTGGCCGAAGAGTGCCGCTTGCTGATCACCCACCAGGCCTGCGATGGGGATCGAGGCCCCGAGAAGATCCACCGTCGATTCTCCGATCACCGCGCTCGATGGCACGACGTTCGGAAGAATCTCCCGGGGAACATCTAAGAGCTTCAGCAAGGATTCATCCCATTCGCCCGTGTGGATGTTCCACAGCAGCGTCCGGCACGCGTTACTCGGATCGGTGGCATGAACTGCACCGTTGGTCAGCTTCCAGACCAGCCAGCAATCGATCGTGCCGGCGGCGAGTTCACCGCGACCAGCCCGTTCTCGAGCGCCCGGAACCGCGTCGAGAATCCATTTCAACTTACTACCCGAGAAGTACGGGTCGAGTACGAGACCAGTCCGACTCTGAACGTCCGGTTCATGGCCATCAGCCTTCAACTTCTCCGTAAATTCACTAGTTCGCCGATCCTGCCACACGATCGCGTGATGAATCGGTTCTCCGGTCTTCCGATCCCAGACCACGATCGTCTCCCGTTGATTCGTGATTCCAATCGCCGCGATCTCGTCGGCGGTGATCCCGGCTTTCTTAATCGCCGCTCGCGCCGTGCCAATCTGCTTCTCCCAGATCTCGGTGGCGTCGTGTTCGACGAGCCCGGGACGAGGAAAGAACTGGGTGAATTCAGTCTGATCAACCCCCTTCATTGTGCCGTCGGAGTCGAAGACAATTGATCGGCAGCTGCTGGTGCCTTCGTCGAAGGCTAGTACGTAGCGTTTGGCCATCGGTGATTCCTCCGGCGACCATCCTAGGCACTTCCGCGCCGCTCGCCGATCAGCGGCGGTCCGAACGCACCGGCCGGAAGGAGAAAATTACCGACTCGCGTCGATCCGGCGACGCTGCTCCTCGGAGAGTGTCGACAGCACTCGCTTCCGCAGTCGCTCCCGGAGTTCGTCCCGCTGGAAGACCAGTTTTCCGATCTCTTGCATGATCGCCTGCGCGGCGTCATACCGGGTGCTCACGCCACCTTCGATCTCGACGATCTCGGGCATCCGGGACGAATCGAGACGTAAGTCCCGGGCTCGGTCGAGCAGGATCCGTTCGCGGTCGAGATGCTCGCGGAGAATCATGGCGAGAGTGTCCATCCGTCCTGATTCGAGGTCGGGAATCCGCAAGGCGCCTCGCACGATGCTCGTCGTTCGGGCGTCACCCCGCGGCGAAAGACCACGGTCGACAATCTCGAACTCCAGCTCGAGCGCCGGCATACGTTCGAGCGCCGGCGAGACGACCTCGAACATCGCGACTTCGATCTTGGCTCGACGACGTTCTCCATGGCCGAGCACCTCCAGTGCTCGCCGGTTCACCGCCGTGGTAAAGCCCACGTAGTCGATCTCCTCCTCGTGATGCGCCACCGAGTCGAGGATGTCGCGTCGGGCGAGCCCGATTCGGTCGGCATCGACGCTGGAATACGCCTCGAGAAGCCCGGCGGCCTCCCGGATGACGGCGGCGATGGCGTTCGCCCGCGTCGCGGGATCAAAGTCCATCGCTTCGATGATCTCGAACGGACTGACCTCCGGCGGATTGTCGGCGAAACGCCCCGTCGATGAGAGCTGTTCGGCCTCGACCGACCGGTCGAAAATGCGTTGGAGCCGCACCGCCTCCAGTCCCGCTTCGGGATTCGATACCGAGAGGGCGGTCACGAAGTCTCCGAAAAGTCGATCGTCGAGTATGCAGGCCGCCTCGACGGCGGCGAGAAACTCGTCGTTCTGGACCAACGCCTCGTCGCCAAACGCGTCGTCGTCGGCGTAGGGCGCCCTGGCCGCAGCCCGCTCGAGGATCGCTCCGACCTCCGCGGCCCACGCATCGAGGTATTCGCCATGGAGGGATCGGGCGACATTGCGATCCGCAGCATCGAGGGCGAGGATCTCGAGCATCAATTCGAGTTCGTCGACCGCGATCGGGTTCACGATCCTGGAGCGCGACCGCCCGGCGCCCTCCGCCTCGATCCCGGCCCCGGCCGCGGCCGCTTCGTCGCCCCCGACCGACCGCTCGCCTTCGAGATCCGTCGTCCGCCCCGAATCCGCGTCCGCGAGATCCGCGGTCATCGTCTCCCGCGACCCTTCGGGAAGCAACGCGAGCAACGATCCGATCGCCTTCTCCCGCAATGCCTCCCGCGCGGACGCCAACGCTTCGAGCTCGTCGTCCAGCCACAGACCGTCCTGGGGGCCCGCCTGCTCGAGGAGCACCCGCATGATGCCGCGTCCCACCTGGATCATTTGATCCGTCAACCGGTCGTCGCTCCGGTACCAGGCGAGCAGCATCTCGTCGACACCGGCGCGATCCCTCGATTCCGCCGGGAGCAGCGCACGCACCCGCGCCGCGACCTTCGACACGCCCGGCCCATCGCCACCGATCTCGTAGCCGAGCCGGGCCTCCGGGAACGCCCTCGTCGCCCAACGACGCTTGACCTTCGCCCATCGCGGCGGTTCGAGCCGATCGCGGAACAGTCGGGCGGCCGCGAACTCCCGATCCACAAGCTTGTCCCGAGACACGTAGATCTCTGCCATCACCCCGGCATAGGCCTCCGAGGCCGCCTCCATGATCTCCTGAGCTCGGCCGTCATCGGCCATGTCCGCCTCGGTGATCTCTCCGAATCCCGCCTTGTCCAGTCGGCGAGCGATCTCGAGAAGCGCTTCGGTGGTCTCCACGGCGACCGCCCTGACCAACCTCGGCGTCGAAGATTCCAACCCAAGTAACACGTCGTCGACCGCGGCGACCTCTTCGTCCGTCGGCGTCGTCGCCCAGAACGCGTCGTCGAGGGCCGAATCACCGAGCGCAAAAGCCCCCATGACCGCCGACGCGTCGGCCCGCCGCCGACGCACCCGTCTCGCCCGTTCCACGGCATTGGCCGCATCCTCTCCCAGCGTCGTTGCCACGGAGGCGAAGAACTGCTCGTCGATTCGATGCACCAGCCCCACCACCGTTTGCCACGCGTTGAAGTACGCCTCCAGGGACTTCAATCCGGGCATCATTCCGGTGTTGGCGGCTCGGAGCGCGCGGCCGGTCGCGAGGAAGTCTGCGATCGATCCGTCCCGAATCGTCGCGAAGTCCGTGAGATAGTCGTCGTGGATCGCCTCGATCAGAATCCAGTCCGAGTCCTCGAGATCAAGATGACGTTCGAACAACTCTCCCGCCTCGCGGAGCCCGAGCGGATCGGGAGCCTCTCCCGAAGCGCCCTGCGCGAATGCGATACCACGAATGCCGAGCGCGGCAATACCGATGGCGAGCAGTCGAAGCACCCAGATGTTCAGATCGAGACGCATGCAGTGTTCCTCGAAGACACGGTGGCGATCACTTCCGGAAAAAGAAAACTCCGAAGACCTGGTTGGTCCTCGGAGTATCCATGTTTCATCTTTGGCTCAGGCGCTCAAGGATCCCAAACCAATGGCTCGACGCCAGTGACTGACCTGCCCGGCGTGCATCATGATGTGGTTGTTCATCATGAAGTTCACCGCGGCGCCGCAAGTGGGGAGCCGTTCGGCGAAACCACCACCGAGCGGATTAGGCATCGCGAAGATCTCAGGGGCAATGTCGGGAAGAATGCCAAGGACCGTCTCGTAGCGTTCCTTGAAGTACGGCATGACGACATCCTTGGTTGGATACAGCGCGGCGTCGGCGAGACATTCCTGCCCCTGTTCCAGCGGCGCTTCGTCGAACGGACATGGAACGACGAGATCGGCACGGCCGAGGAAACCCGCCAAGACTTTGTTGGGGTAAATCGCCAGATGCCCGTAGAGAAATGCGGGGTGGTTCATTCCGTCCATCCCGTGATCATTCCATCGGTCTGCCGGGATGTCAGCGGCAAGTTGCTCGGCGTAACCCAAAGTGTAGGTCGAACACTGACAAATAATGGTTCCGAGCGAAGTGCTGGTTGCGGTCGTCATCTGGAATTTCAACTCCGGTAATCAAACTTTGAACATGGAACCAGACTCACAATGAGTCGATTCCTCGCGAATCCTAGAGATTCCTCCGTGAATGATACCGGTCGTCATCGCAAAGATCCCACATCGGGATCAACTTCCGATGAAACGATCGAAGACGCCCCTTGCCCAGTCAAGATCCGTGTCGCCTTCGACGATCGCCCGGCCGTCTTCGAATACCAGCATCGAAACCGGGTGGCCACTGGGGCTTCGCTCGCCTTCCAAAACGCCTCGCACCGACGCCGCTCCCCGTTTGAAGTCTCCGTGAATGGCAAGGGATCGCTCGATCTTGTCGAGATCGAATCCGGCCGAAGTGCGCCCGGGTCGAATCTGGACCGCGTTTCGGCCGCAGAGCATTCTGGCCGAGGCGACTTCGGAATCCAAAAACTCAAATTGGGCTTTCACGCAACATTCACACTCCGGATTGAACCCCGCAGACGTCGCCATCGCGCGATGCTCATTTCTCCAGAGATCAAACGAACGCAGCGTTCGATCGACGGATGAGTTCTCACCGACCAGCAACTTGATGGCCTGCGTGACCTGATGGGCCGCAACCATCGCGGTCGCACTTCCCAGCACGCCCGCGCTGTCACAGGTCGGCGTTGTCCCGGGGTCTGGCGGCTCGGGAAAGAGGCAACGAAGACACGGCGTCGCCTCCGCCTCCGTCCAGCGGACCCTTGCCCCATCCCGTGGGCCCCCTCGCGGGAGCACCGGCATCGTCATGCCTTCGGTCGACACGGCGGCCCCGTAAATGTAGGGAATGCCCTTCGAGACCGCGAAGTCATTGAGGAGATACCGAGTCTCAAAATTGTCCAACCCGTCGAGCAAGAGATCACAGTCGGTCGCGAGATCTCCGATGTTGCCCGCATTGATATCGGCGACGAATGCCCGAACCCGAACCGTGGAGTTCGCGTGCCCCAACCGCAACCTCGCGGCTTCCGCCTTGGGCACGCTCCGCTCGGCGTCACGCTCGGTGAAGAGCGTCTGCCGCTGTAAATTTGTCGATTCGACCACGTCTCGATCCGCGATGACCAGCGTCCCAACCCCCGCGCGGCACAGCAGATCGGCGGCGACGGTCCCTAACGCACCGCAGCCTGCGATGAAAACGGTTGAATTCCGGAGGCGATCCTGGCCTCGCTCGCCGATTCCCGGCAGCAGGGTCTGGCGGTGATATCGGTGGTCGGAAGTCATCCTCGGAGCGTAACGTCTCCGGGCCGACGCACGCCATGAGAACTCGGCATCCATGAATGTATGAACGCATGAATGAAAGAACTCCGCCTCGCAGAAAGCAAGACGGAGTTCAAATCGTGGCTCGGTAGGTGATCGAGGGCCGGTTTGACCTGACTGGTCAACCGCCAGGGCTGGTACGCCATGAATCGGCCGTGGCATCGAGGGCCAGATGGTCATCCGAAATGATGGCCGCCCCCGCACCCTTGTCCGCTGGATACCACGGCGCAATCGCATCGATCGCGGCCAGCAGTTCGTCGGTGGTGGCGGGATCGAGGTTCTGGGCCGCCTTCATCGCCCCGACGGAGATTCGGTGGAACGCCGCCAGTTGCCCGTGATACTTCTCGCGAGCCGCGTCGCCCGAGCCGGCTGCGGGCGCCTTCACCCGCTGGGTCAGGAAGTACCAGGCGACGGTGTTCTGGAGCTTGCGGCCGTGCTCCTCCTTGATCATCGCCCAACGAGCGATGGTATTCAGATTCGCCCCGTTGCTCGAGACCGGAATGTCCTTCGACAAGGCGACGATCTGTGCGGAAGCCTTCTTCATGGTCGCGGCGTCGAGCCGCATCCGAGCGACTTCAGCATGGTCATCGTAGATCCCGCAGGGAATCTCACAATGAATTGGCAGCGAAGCCGCGATCGACGAACGGGCGGTCTGAATGACGCTTCGGACGTCCGGAGCAGCCGCATCAAGTACGTTAACGGCCAACAGGCCGCCAGCAATGGTTCCGGCAACGATGCCGGCAAGGGTTGTGTTCTTCATGATCAGGATCTCCTCGTATGACTAGTGAAGATCAGGAGCGTAACGACGGAGCGGCGAGCGGGTCGATGGCACCGGTCCCAGGCACGGAAGGCGACCGATCGGGCTGGGGTCAGAACCTCTCCGAACGACGGCGACGAATCGCCGTGGCACTCGTCGAAACGCGGGTCCGTGAAATCGAGCGCTTACTCTCGGAGTCAATTCCAGACTCTGGCGTCATGACCGGATCCGCAACCTGCGCCGAAGTGCGTTTGGCGGAGACCGACGCGGCACATCGATACCTCCGAGTCGCCTTCATGGCCCGCCGCGACGTGATTCGCGAGGTCAGGGCAACCCTACTTCAGGACAACTTCGCAGACGCGGCGCCGGGAAGCGATCTCTCGATCATCCGCATCGCCCATGCCAACGGCCGCCGCCCCCACTACGTGGTCCTCGACGGAAGTCGGGATCGACTTGATGGCCCCGATGCGCCTCATCCGCTCAGTGCTGATGGACGTTCACTCAGACATCGCCGACTCGTCACCGCGATGCGACCACCACGATTCGTCATGAGCCGGGTCCGAGATACTCGGTCTGCCCATGGATTAGAAACCGAGACGCTCGAAATCCAGATTTTCGAAGACCAAGCCGACGGAATCGACGATTGAGCGGTCAATGACACGCATCATCCAAGGCTCTCACGAGTGGATATCGCACCCATAGAAAAACCGCGAGCCGAATCTTGAAAGATCCGGCTCGCGGTGATTCCGATTTCGTTGGGGCTGATCGGCGCTGATCAGTGATGATCAGTGATGATCAG
>ERZ887942.1720-NODE-1720-length-14552-cov-5.167897_pt1 | contig 14552 bp, 10 predicted proteins | sample MGYA00521099_ERZ887942 | MGnify/ENA primary metagenome ERZ887942 (study PRJEB32303, sample SAMEA104408605) | aquatic metagenome | biome: Brackish water; feature: Pelagic; material: water | place: Baltic Sea | collected 2014-06-07T06:48:00 | depth 16,251 m ... | reverse complement strand
AAAAATTATAAATTGCATTACACAAAATCAAACCCATGGAGTTATTCGGAATAGATGTAGGAGGTTCTGGTATTAAAGGAGCCAAAGTAAACTTAGAAACTGGAGAACTTTCTTCAGAAAGATTTAGGCTGGCTACTCCCCAACCTGCCACTCCCAAAGCCATGGCTCAAACGGTTAAAGAAGTACTTGAGCATTTTGATTGGAAAGGCCCAGTAGGCGTAGGTTTCCCTACCATTGTAGCCAATGGCCAGTGCAAATCACAGAGTAACTTGCATGAAGATTGGCTTGGAGTTCAAATAGATGAGCTTTTCAAAAAGACTTGTGGAAATGATTTCAATATCGTGAATGACGCTGATGCAGCAGGATTAGCCGAAATGAACTTTGGAGCAGGAAAAGGCAAAGATGGCCTAGTTTTAACTGTGACTCTAGGTACGGGCATTGGTTCTGGTATGTTCTATAATGGTGTGTTGATTCCAAATTCTGAACTGGGTCATCTACGCTATAAAAAATTCAAGCCAGTAGAAAGATATGCTGCTGATTCTGCCCGAAAAAGAAATGAACTTAGCTATGATGAATGGGCAGAGAGGCTAGATTATTTCTTCAACTATGTAAATAGGGTTTGTTCCCCAGATTTGATTATTGTAGGTGGTGGTGCTAGTAAGAAATGGGAGAAATTAGCTCCACATTTTTCAGACAACAATCTGGTGGTAGCTCAAACAAGAAACGAAGCAGGAATCATAGGTGCCGCTATGGCCTCTAAAGGAATGTCCTAAGCTTTTTAAGGAGTTTATCACCTCTTGACCTTATTCCGGCAGACTCGGGCCCATATCTTAAAATAACTTCTTCTAGAATAATTTTATACTCTGACGAGAGTTCAGGGTATTTTGTAACGACGTTGTAACAAGCTTGCATGGCATGAGCCTTAATGGCAATGGCACTATTCGTTTGTAAATAACCCAAACAAAGGTCATATACCTCCCCCTCTATTTCTTCTGGAAATCCATATTCAGCCCAATGGCGGCATATGGCACGAGGCACGCCGTCCAGGTTCCCTTCTTCTTTTAATTTAGCGAGAAACTTAGATTGAAATGAATCTACAACGCTGGGATTATTATCTGTGATGAAATTGAGTACCCAAGATGCCTTATTACTTAAAACCGAATCTTTATCAAGCAAACAAGCAGCCCATTCGGCACACAATTGTGGATCATTCCCGATATATTCAACAATTCGCTGACAGTTAGCCTTAGACCTATCTCTCAGTAATGACGCTCTTATATCCACTTCTTATTCTGGTTCGTCCCCTTCGTCCTCTGGAATTTCGATATCGTGCAAATCCATCAAGTGCAGCAACAGTGCTTCATTACTTCGCCAAAGTATTTGATAAACTTCCTCAAAGGCTTCACTAGACTCATAATAAGGGTCCGGCACTTCTTGAACACCGCGTACTTCCGGGTCAAAATCTCTAATTAAGAAAAGCTTTTCGGCGGGTGGCGGCATTCTTTTAGCCTTGTGATACATATTATGCACATGCTCAAAATTCGCCTCATCCATGACAGCGATGTGGTCAAATTCGTCTAAATCTGCCAAGGAAAGCTTTCTACCAATATGCTTTGTGACCAAGTTTTGAGATTCCAAAACCTCCAAACTTCTTCTATCAGGAGATTTACCAATGTGGTAACCCGCCGTGCCGGCAGAGTCTACTTTAAAAAAGTCACTTAAGCCTTTCTGTCTTACTACTTCTCTGAAAGAGGATTCTCCCAAAGGGGAACGACAAATATTCCCAAGACATACAAAAAGTACACGAACCATAGTTTCAAATATTTTTAACGTCTTTGAACCTTACTCTAACTCTTCCATTAACTTACCGTCTTCATCTACCAGCACAAAGACTGTTTCCCCCTCTTTTTTCATCAGATACTTTTCTCTTCCAAATTTTTCTAAAGCATCTAGATTATTCAAAATCCCCTTTTCCTTTGCTTTAACCTTAATAAGCTCTTGATCATAATGAGTTATTTGACTTTCATTTTGCTTTAGTTTTTGCCAATATTTGAACTGAGAAATCAGGTTAGCATCGTCTAGAAACGTAAGCCACAGAATGAAAAACGCGGAAGAATAAACGTAAAAACTGTTCTTTTGTATAAAAGTTAGGAAGTCGAATTTCATTGCACGTGTTTTATTAGGAGACCAAATTTAACGAAAATTATGGGTGTCCATTCCTGCTTTTGACTCCTTTTATCTGTCTGGGATTAAAAATATTCTTGATTTAATTAGAGAATAAATCCAAAATAAAAGTGATTCTAACTACAGAATTGAAAGTATTTACTATTGTTTTCAAGCTATGCCTAACTAATTTAAGTGTCTTGCAGCTACCAAAACTTTTTCTTTTAGCATAGAACATAAAAAGCCATCTGATTTCTCAGATGGCTTTTACGAATTCTAGAAAGCAAAATTCGTTTACACGAATTATCCTCTAAATTTCAATCCAGGGAAATTAGCAGAAGCTCCTAATTCCTCTTCAATTCTCAATAACTGATTGTACTTGGCCATTCTATCAGAACGAGATGCAGAACCTGTTTTTATTTGACCTGTATTAAGTGCTACTGCCAAATCTGCAATTGTAGCATCTTCCGTTTCACCAGAACGGTGGGACATCACAGATGTGTATTGGTTTTTATGAGCCAAATTAACCGCGTCAATAGTCTCTGTTAAAGAACCAATTTGATTAACTTTAATTAAGATAGAGTTTGCGATATTTTCTTCAATACCTCTTGAAAGACGGTTTACATTAGTCACAAACAAATCGTCACCTACTAATTGAATTTTCTTACCACTCAGTCTTGTGTGCTCGGCCCATCCTGCCCAGTCATCTTCGTCCATTCCATCTTCAATAGATGTGATAGGATATTTGTCTGCCCAGTTATCCCAGTAAGCTGCCATCTCCTCAGATGTCAATTTCTGACCAGAAGACTTCTTAAATTCGTAAAGACCAGTTTCTTTATTATAAAACTCAGAAGATGCCGCATCCATGGCTATAAATACGTCCTCACCAGGCTTGTAACCTGCTTTCTCAATAGCCGTCAAGATAGTCTCAATAGCTTCTTCGTTAGAACCGATATTTGGAGCGAACCCCCCTTCATCACCTACGTTTGTAGAGAATCCTTTAGAACTCAATACTTTTTTAAGGTTATGAAAAATCTCAACACCCATTCTTAAAGACTCAGAAAAGGTATCTGCCTTAGCTGGCATAACCATAAACTCCTGAAAATCAATAGAGTTATCTGCATGAGAACCACCGTTGATGATGTTCATCATTGGTACTGGAAGCGTATTGGCGTTTACGCCGCCTAAATAACGGAATAAAGGCAAACCTACTTCTTGAGCAGCGGCTTTAGCTACAGCCAAAGAAACTCCAAGAATAGCATTCGCTCCTAATTTACCTTTGTTGGCAGTGCCATCAAGGTCAATCATCAATTTATCTATGCCGTTTTGCTCAAATACATTGTAACCCAAAAGTTGCTCGGCAATAATACTGTTCACATTATCTACAGCCTTTAAAACTCCTTTACCTACATATGTACTGGCATCATTGTCTCTTAGCTCTACTGCCTCATGAACACCCGTAGACGCACCCGATGGAACAGCGGCACGACCTAAAAAACCATGCTCCGTTAAAACATCAACCTCTACAGTTGGGTTACCTCTAGAATCCAGAATTTGTCTGGCATGTACTCTTACAATTTGACTCATTTTTTCTATTTTACTTAAACAAATACAACTTTACATTCGAAAGTTTCTACTTTCAGGCCTCTATCCTCTTAAATACGCACAAAGTAAATAAATAAATTACAATGGGCGTTAGCTATTGAAAAAACAGCCACTATTTAAAAATTAATTAATGAACCAGATACGAATAGTTTGCCTTCTTTTATTTCTTTCAAACTCACTTTTCTCGCAATCATTAAAAGGTCTTGATGCCACTACTTTTCAGCTGGCCTTAAAGCATAATCCAGATGCTCAACTTGTAGATATTCGCCCTTCTGATTCATTCGCAGAAGGCCACATAAAAAGAGCTTTGAGTCTAAACTACGATAATGCCGTTTTCGAAGAATTGGCCAAGGCCAAACTTAATACTGCTAGACCTGTTTATCTTTATTGCCAGACAGGCACAAAAAGTAAAAATGCCGCCCTTTTCTTAAAAGGATTAAGTTTCAAGGAAGTTCACTATTTAGAAAATGGTTTTACTGGTTGGACTTCTAGCAGCAGGCCCTATGTATCTTCATTGAAAACAACGAAGCCTAATGCTTATTTCACCTTGAATGATTTAAGTAAAGTCTTAACTAGTAACAAAGAGGTCTTTATTTTTCTTCATGCACCATGGTGTGGCCACTGTAAAGTCATGGAACCTGTCATAAGGAGAAATACAGGTTATGGTACAGCAATTAAAATGCTTAAAATAGATATCAGTAAAGAGGCGGTTATAGCCGAACACTTTGATGCCTCTGAAACACCTACTATGCTATTGTTTCAAAACGGAAAGCAAGTGTGGAAGTATACAGGAGAGATTGAAGAAGAGAAACTTCAAAAAGTACTTCAGAACAGAAGCAGGTAATCAAGCACACAATTTCCTTATATTTGCCCTTTACCTAATAACCCAATTCGATGATTGCTTTCCTGAAGGGCCGCCTAGCCCATAAAGACCCTACACATGTTTTGATAGACGTGTCTGGAGTTGGCTATTTGGTTAAAATCTCTTTGCAGACTTATGCATCCCTAAAGGACACCGACGAGCTCATTAAACTTCATACGCTTCTCATTGTTAGAGAAGATTCACAGACACTTTTTGGTTTTGCCAAGCAGGATGAAAAAGCACTTTTTGAGCATTTAATTTCTGTCTCTGGAATAGGCCCAAGTATTGCCATAGTTATGCTCTCTTCACTTTCTTCAGAAGAAATCATCCAAGCCATTGTTTCTGAAGATGTGCCTACTATACAAGGTGTGAAAGGAATAGGTGCTAAAACTGCCCAAAGAGCAATTATCGAATTAAAAGATAAGCTCAAAAAAGTATTGATATCTGACGGCGTAAATCCTTCTATTTTTGCCTCACAAAACATAACCTTACGAAGCGAGGCTCTCACAGCCCTTGTTACTTTAGGAATTCCTAAAAATGCTGCTGAGAAAAACATTGACACTATTTTGCGACGGACTGGGGGTGATGTTTCTCTAGAAGAATTGATAAAACTTGCCCTTAGATAAAAAAGTAAAACGATTTACCTCCATTGAAGAATAATGGCAGGATTTTAGTCGTTTAAACCAAATACACAACACACAGACAAATTCTGTATGTTTATAGAGAAAAACTATTTTACAAAACTCATACTTAATCTACTGTTAATAACAGTCTTAGGCAGCCAAGGTTTCGCTCAACAAATTAACCGTAGCCCATCTGTAGTAGATAGTAGTATCCAGAAATCAAGTACTAGCCCTGCTTTTAGATGGAAAGACAGCTATTTGAATAGGTTTTCTTTTGATTTACCAGGTTCTCCACTTTTTAATGTCCTCCCAGATAGCTTAAAAACTAATGTTAGCTATTCTCCAGAAAACGAGAGAATAAATATTAGTGAAAGCTTAGGTTCACATGTTGAAACGAAAGTACCTACTTCCATGTCTTTCAATGAATACTCTAGCATACAAAATGCCCTGGTGCGAAAGAGTATCTTACGAGATTACGAAAGGTTACAAGATGGAACGAGTAACACGAGCGGAAGAGGTCTCTCTCCTCTTTTAGAAAAGTCTCCCTTAGTAGATAAGATATTCGGTGGTAAAGTCCCAGAATTTAAGCCAAATGGTTTTATCCAGGTAGACTTAAGAGCAGGAACCCAATATGTCAATAATCCTTTTCTACCTCTATTTCAGAGAAAACGGCCAATTTTTGACTTTGACCAACAGATTTCTATAAATTTCAATAACAATGCTAATTCAGGAGAAAATGAACTTCAAGGCGGACAAGGTGGCACAGGAAGAAATAACAGTAATGCCCAGGGTAGCAATCAAGGAGGTGGCCTGAGCCAATTAAAAAAACTGAACCAACAAAAAAAAGGCATTGGCGGAAGAAACCCATATCGAGAAAAAATGGGCATCCTAGGAAATTTTGATACTAAATCAGCTTTCAATTTTGAAAACCAATTTAAACTCAACTTTAAATCTGACCCCGAAGATATCCTTCAATCTTTAGAAGCCGGAAATGTAAGTTTCCCTATTGCTAGCCAGCTAGTTCCAGGAGTCGAAAACCTTTTCGGTGTAAAAGCGGGTCTACGTTTCGGAAAGCTAAATGTAACCACCGTGGTGGCTCAACAGCGTTCTAGAACAGAATCTATTCTTATAAATGGTGGTGCCCAAAATCGCCCTTTTGAAATCAGGAGTGATGATTACGACGAGAATCGTCATTTTTTTCTCTCCCAGTTTTTTAGAGATAAATATGAGTCTGCCTTGAAAAACCTCCCAATGGTAACCTCCGGTGTTTTAATTACTAGAGTTGAGGCGTATGTTACCAATCGCACTCAAAGTGTGAGTACCATGCGAAACTTGGTAGGTGTGACAGACCTAGCTGAACTTACTCCTTTCAATACTACAGCAGCTATCCCAAATTCAGCAGTTAGAGCCGCATCAAATCAAGCAAATAGTTTAGGTGACTTGCTAACCGTAGAAGGTTCTGGTTTTCGCCAAATAGACAATACTAATACCTCGTTAGAAACTCGTGGCCTAAATAAGGGAATTGACTTTGAAATATTACGGGGAGCCAAGAGGCTGACAGACAGGGAGTTTGACTTCAACTCTCAATTAGGTTATATTTCCTTACTAACTCCTCTTAGGAATGATGAAATCTTGGCTGTTTCGTATGAATATACATATCAAGGGAAGAACTATAAAGTAGGAGAATTAACAGAGGACTATTCTTTCAGGAAAGAGGATGATGTTATCATGCTTAAACTTCTAAAGTCTTCTACCATGAGAAACCGTCTGAATCATCCTATGTGGGATTTGATGATGAAGAACGTCTATTCTCTTACCCAAGGTCAGTTACAAAGAGAGGGCTTTCAACTTCGTGTAATTTATAAGGACGATGCCTCTGGCTTAGATACACCTTCTCTACAGGAAGGGCAAAATTTAAAAGATAAACAGCTAATTCAGATTTTCGGGCTTGATAAACTTAATTATAATAACGACCCTCAGGTAGATGGAAATTTCGATTATGTGGAAGGAGTTACCATTAATGAAGAACGTGGCACGGTCATTTTTCCATTGCTAGAGCCTTTTGGCTCCTTCTTGGAAACCCAATTTGAACCAGGAGAAGAACTACTAAAACAAAAGTATGTCTTCAGTGAATTATACGACAAAACCCTCACTGACGCTCAACAAGTAAATACCAAAAATAAGTTTTTCTTACAAGGCTCTGTCCAGAGTAAAAGTACCGAAATCCCTCTTCCACTTGGAGCAAGTGGCGGTTCCGTTAGAGTTTATTCAGGGGGGACAGAATTACAACAAGGCACAGATTATCAGGTCGATTCTCAAATTGGTAGAATCAGGATTACTAATCCAAGTATTTTAGCATCTGGAAGAACCATAAGAATCGACTATGAAAGGCCAGATTTATTTCAGGCTCAGATAAGAAGACTTTTTGGTTTACGTCTTGACTATTCAGTAAGTAAATACCTTAGACTTGGAGCTACTTTGATGGACCTTAAGGAAAACACACCCGGATTCCTGACCAGAACCTCTATTGGAAATGAGCCAGTGGCCAATACTCTATGGGGCTTTGATATCAACCTCAAGAAAGAGGGTAACGGCTTTACACGTATTTTAGACAAACTACCATTTATACAAACTAAAGAGCCGTCTTCCATTCTATTGAGTGCTGAATTTGCTCAGTTAATTCCTGGAGTAAACAATAAAAAAATCAATGGCAATGCCATGATTGATGATTTTGAGGCTGCCAGAAATATAAATGACTTAACTCGTCAGCCTCAGAGATGGCGTTTGGGTTCCACGCCAGATGACTTTAGAGACCTCTCCGATGGAATTTATGGCTACAATTATAAAAGAGCCAAAATATCTGCATACACTATAGACCAATCTACTTTTGCGAATTTTGGTTTCGGTAGCGGTATTGTACCTCCCGAACTTACAGCTGGTGCACAAAGCAACCTATACGAACGTTCCTTTGTGATTCAGGACATTTTCCCTGGACGTTCAAGACCCGTTTTAGGGCAAAATCTTCCATCGGCTATTTTAGATATGTCTTACTTCCCAGAGGAAAGGGGTATGTATAACTATAATCCCGACCTTACAAATGAAGGCTTTTTGAAGGATCCAGAAGAGAATTTTGGAGCATTGATGCGAGGTATCACCTTCGATGCAGACTTTGACAATTCAAATGTAGAATATTTAGAATTTTGGATGCTGGATCCATTTAAAGACAATGTGAGAGATGGAAGGAGACCAGACGGTACAAGAAATGTATCAGGTGGAAAACTAGTCTTTCATTTAGGAGATATTTCAGAGGATGTTATACCAGACAGTCGTTTTAATTTTGAAAATGGCATACAGGCTATTGAGTCAGCCACTTCTCCGCCGGTTACAACAGCCTGGGGGAAAGCACCAAAAGTTCAATTTATTACTGATGCCTTTGATAATTCTGAGAACAGTAGAGAAAAGCAAGATATTGGACTGGATGGTCTTAATAATCAAGAAGAACAAGAATTTGCCCATATCAAAAGCTTCTTAGATGAGATTCAATCTAAAGTAAGTCCAGAAGTTTTCCAGAAAATACAAAATGACCCTTCCAACGACGATTTCAAATTCTTTCTGGATGAAGAATTCGGTTCAGACCAATTTATCGTAGAGCGTTTCAAGAATTATCTAGGCATGGAGAATAACGCTCCACCCGTAAGTGAAACAGACATTATCACCCCAGCATCAACCGCAACTGCAGACAAAGAAGATATTAATCAAGACAATACCATAAATGATGTAGAGGGCTACTGGGAGTATGAAGTGGAACTTAGGAATAACCAATTAGCCGTTGGCAATGGTTTTATCATTGATAAGGTTTCTTCTGGAAATGCAGACTGGTATCTTTTTAGAGTACCTCTAAGGACACCAAGAAAAAGGTCCGTTGGAGATATTACAGGTTTTAAATCTATTCGATTCATGCGAATGGTGATGAAAGAATGGAAAGAGCCTGTGGTTTTACGCTTTGCCGCTTTACAATTAGTTTCTAATCAGTACCGCGTATTTACCGAAGATTTAAACAATACGAGCTTTTTAGAAGTGCCAGAGCCATATGATGCGGGTTTTAAGGTGAGTACTGTTTCCGTAGAAGAAAATGGATGTTCAGAGGATGGTGACTGTAACGTAAAAGCAGGAGAAACGGCCTATGTAGTCCCTCCAGGGTTTACAAGAGACAGAGACTTTTCTCAACAGATTTTCCGTCAATTTAATGAGCAGTCTGTCAGCCTTGCGGTAGAAGACCTAAGAGATGGCGACAAGAGAGGTATTTTTAAGAATACACAGTTAGACCTCAACATGTACAAAAGACTACAGCTCTTTATACATACTCAAAACCCACAAGATGAAGAGAATTTAGCTGGTGCATTTATTCGTTTAGGAACGGATATGAAAACCAACTATTATGAAATTGAAATTGAAAACTTAACAACTACTCCTTCGGGCTCTGAAATACCAGATCAGGTTTGGCCAGGCGAAAATGAAATTGATATTCCATTAGACGAATTAAGAAACTTAAAGGTTGCTCGAAATATTGCCTTGGGAACAAATGGTGTTGCTATAGATAAAAGGTTTACTAGAAGTATTACCGTAGAAGGTTTAACAGGTTCAAATTCTACCATTCTAAGAACTTATAATATTAGTGTTATTGGTAACCCGGACATGAGTAATATCCTTACCACGATGTTGGGAGTAAGTAACGCTGAAGGAGGGAATACGAGTCCAGCAGAATTTACAGTGTGGATGGATGAACTCAGGGCTAATGGTTTTGACAATACTAAGGGAGAAGCCGCCGTTTTGGCCGCAGATATTAAGCTGGCCGACATTGGAACAGTTTCTATCTCTGGGAATCTAAATACCTATGGTTTTGGAGGAGTTCAAGATAGAATCTCTAGCCGTTCCAGAGAAACCGCACAAGGTTTTGGCATTGCCTCTACCTTAGAGCTTGACCGCTTTTTTCCTCAAAAATGGGGTTTGAGTATTCCTTTATTTTTAAACTATGATAAGCAAGAGGTAATACCTCATTTTAATCCTTTAGATCCTGATATCGTTTTGGAGCAGGCTTTAAGTCGTTTTGATACAGAGGCGGAAAGACAAGCATACCGAAGCTTAGTGGTTGATAGAAATATCAATAAAGGCTTTAACCTCGCTAATATTCGTAAAATAAAAACGGACCCTAATGCTAAAAGCCATATTTACGACATAGAAAACTTCACTTTCTCTTATGCTAGGAATAGTGTAAACAGAAGTAATATCCTACTTCAGGAATATGTTTCAGAACAAAGCAGAGGAGGTCTATCATATCAGTTTCAGCCAAGAACCTCTCTTTGGGAGCCATTTAAAGGTTCAGAAAAACTACAAAATCCAACCTACACTTGGTTAAAGGATTTAAACTTCTCCCCTATCCCTAACCTTATAGCCTTTAGAGCAGATTTTGACCGAAATTTCACAAAGACTGTTTATAGAAACGCCGAGCAGGTATCCAACCCTAACGGCGAAGTACAATCGGTAGCACCTAATTACATAAAGTATTTCTTAACCAACAGGTATTACGATGTACAATGGGATTTAACGAAATCCATTTCAATGACCTACAACGCTCGAATGAATTCTATCATTGATGAGCCATTTGGAGAGCCAGACAAAGAAGAAATTTGGAACAGTCTAAAGTCTTTTGGTCGTGCGAAAAACTATACTCAAGAAACACAAATAACATATCAGTTGCCTCTTGACAAATTCTTTTTCCTAGATTGGATAGATGCAGATAGTAGATTTACTTCTATCTATAATTACAGAGCGAACTCTTTCAACTTTTTAGAACAACAAGGAATTCAAGATGAAAACAATGATGAGTTCGGTAACTTTATTGACAATGGCCGCGAATTAGCGATTCAGGGACGAATAGATTTAGTAAAGCTCTATAATAAAATCAAGTACCTGAAATTTGCAAACTCACCTAATCAGCCTAAGGAACGCTTCACCCGTGCTCCAGGTGATGATGAAGAATTAATCTTAGGCTCTTCTGACTTATTAAAGACCTTTACTCGTTTGCTTATGACAGTAAGAGGCGTGAATTTTAATTTTTCCATAAACGAAACCACATTACTTCCAGGCTTTCTACCTAGTCCTTTTCTGATGGGTGTATCCAATGGTTCAATAAATTCAGAATTTTCCGGAGCTCCCGGAATACCATTTACTTTTGGAAGTCAGAACAGAGAGATTCATAGGACTGCTGCAGCCAATGGCTGGTTATCAGAAAGTATTGTAAGGAACGATCCTTTTACCCAGACTAGAGATAAGAAATTTGACTTCAGTACTAACCTGGAGCCTTTTAAAGGTTTTAGAATGCAGATTCGTGGAAACTATAGCCGTGGCGATTCTTACCAAGAACTTTACAGGCCAAACGAATTGGGAGGACAGTTTGAAACTCAAAATCCATTTAGGAACGGAACATTTGGAATGTCGTTTTGGTCTTTCAGAACAGGGTTTAAAAGAGCTAGCAAGGTTCCAGAAGACAATTATGCTTATGAAATATTTGACAACATGCGTTTTTATAGAGGGCAAGTTGTAGACAGGTTAAATTCATCAAATCCTTCAGGCGAGGCAGCCGTTTATCATCCAAATTCTCAGGACGTTTTGATTCCTGCATTCTTTGCCGCCTACAGCGGAAAGTCAGTAGACAAACTGTTTGATAAAGTTTCCAGAAAAGGACAACAAACCTTTAATCCATTCTTACAGTTCCCTATGCCCAATTGGCGTGTAGATTACAGTGGCCTAGAGAAGCTACCAGTTCTTAAAAAAGTATTTGACACCTTCTCTTTAAGTCATAGTTATTCTTCAACCTATAGCGTGGGTAACTTTACAAGTTCTTTAGGACAACCTTCTGATGTAGTTAATTTATTAGCCAATGGTTATAATTTAGGTTCTCAGACTGCCTTTGGTCCAGAATTGGGCATAAATTATTTTCTTCCTGTCTTTATCATGAGTAGCATCACCATGCAGGAGAAATTCTCACCACTCATAGGCGTAAGGTTTAAAATTAAAGGCGGTAAACTAACCGGTAACATAAATTACAATACAGAAAGAAGAGCCGTTCTTAATCTTTCAAACTCACAGGTCGCCGAGTATAATTCTAAAGACCTCGTGTTCGGTTTCGGATTTAAGAAGAGTAATATAAAGATGCCATTCAGAGGCAGAGATGGCAACAATGTAGTTTTGACCAATGACCTTAACTTCAATTTTGACTTCACACTAAGAGATGTTACTGCTCTACAAAGAAGGTTAGATGGAGACGCCCAACCAATTCAAGGTAACTACAATCTTCAGATTAAGCCTCAAGTTCAATATCAATTTAACAAGAAATTGAGCATGGGTTTCTATATAGAGCACTTTGTAAATACGCCGTTCACTTCACTTTCGTATGAAACTAAAAGAACCGTAGGTGGATTAAATATGAAGTTTAATCTTGCGGACTAAACTGTCGGACTAAATAGAATTCTAATTCCCTATTGTACAAAATAAGAATTGGCGTAAATTGCCATCGAATTTCACCTACAAAAATATATGGAGTTTCCATCGGAACTAAAATACACGAAAGACCACGAGTGGATTAGACTTGAAGAAGGTAATGTTGCCACTATTGGAATTACAGAATTTGCTCAAAGTGAGCTTGGAGACATAGTTTTCGTAGAAGTAGAGACTGTGGATGACGACTTAGAAGCAGATGAGGTCTTCGGAACCATTGAAGCTGTTAAAACAGTTTCGGACCTGTTCCTACCGATAGCCGGAAAAGTTATTGAGTTTAATGAATCATTAAATGATGATCCGGAGAAAGTCAATGAAGACCCATACCAAGAAGGCTGGATAATTAAAATGGAACTAAACGATGTTTCTGATTTAGATAGCCTTTTAGATAGCGATACTTATAAAGAACAAGTTGGTCAATAATTACGAAGCCCGTTGGGGCTTTTTTTTTGAATAACAATGAAGGTTTTAATCAAAAAAGCCAAAGTAATAGTTCCAGATTCTTCCTTTCACCATAAAACGGTAGACATACTTATTGTTAATGGAATCATTAAGGAAATTGGGAAGATTTCCTCTAAAGCAGATAAAACCGTTGAAGGAGAAAACCTTCATGTTTCTGCTGGCTTTATGGATATGCGTGCTTTTAGTATGGAGCCAGGGCATGAGTCTATGGAAAGCTTAGAAAGTTTAGCTTTAGCTGCCGCCAAAGGAGGATTTACCCAAGTGGCTATCATGCCAAATACCGAGCCTATTATTGAAAGTAAGGCATCGATAAAGTACTTTCAGCACTTTTCTGAAAACTCCCTGACGGATTTACTTCCCACTTCTGCGGTAACTAAAGATACCAAAGGAGAGGACTTTACAGATATGTATGATTTGTTAGAAGCTGGAGCTCTGGCCTTTACTGATGGTCATAAACCTCTTTGGAACTCAGATATCCTCTTTAAAACATTGCAATACCTTTACCCAAAAAAGGCTTTGTTAATGAATAGAGCTGAAGAACCAACACTGTCGATTTTTGGACAAATGCATGAAGGCACGTGCAGCACCATGATGGGAACAAAAGGTATCCCTTCCGAAGCTGAAGAGCTCATGGTTATGCGTGACTTAAAACTATTGGAGTATGCTGGCTTAGAGCATGATAATGCCCTACTACATTTCTCCTGCATCTCAACAGAAGCAGCAGTAAAGCTCATAAAAAAAGCAAAACAGAAAGGTCTACCTGTTAGTTGTGACATAGCTGCACATCAGCTGGCTTTTACGGATAAAGACCTTACTTCATTTGACAGTAATTTAAAGGTGAATCCTCCATTCAGAGGACAAAATGATGTTAAAGCACTAAAGAAGGGTTTAGCAGATGGCACCATAGATGTCATCGTTTCCGACCATAGACCTCTAGACGAAGAACATAAAAACTTAGAATTCGACTTGGCAGAGTTTGGCGTGATAGGACTTCAAACGGCTTTCGCCGCTATGAACACACATGCCGACTTAGACATTGATAGGCTAGTTTCTTGCTTAACAGATAGACCAAGAAAGCTACTTAACTTAAATCTACCTCTCTTTGTGGAGGGAGCGAAGGCGAACTTAACCTTTTTCAATCCTGACAGTTCCTATACTTTCAAGGAAAAGGATATAGTTTCAAAGTCTAAAAACTCGCCTTTTATTGGTAAAGATCTAAAAGGCAAAATTGTGGCTACTTTTCATAAAGGCCATCATATTATAAACTAATTAAGAGGAAA
>ERZ887942.1719-NODE-1719-length-14557-cov-7.352917_pt1 | contig 14557 bp, 8 predicted proteins | sample MGYA00521099_ERZ887942 | MGnify/ENA primary metagenome ERZ887942 (study PRJEB32303, sample SAMEA104408605) | aquatic metagenome | biome: Brackish water; feature: Pelagic; material: water | place: Baltic Sea | collected 2014-06-07T06:48:00 | depth 16,251 m ... | reverse complement strand
ATGCTGATCGTAGTTAACTGTAGCGACCTGAGCCGACAGCAAGTAGTCTCCCGCACGCGGGACATCGATCTCGTATTCGAAATGCGAACTCGTGCCCGGTGAAGGCCCGGTTGGGTCGATCTTGGGACTTTTAGCGTAGTATTTCCGATCATACTTGTCAGCGATTCTCTCGTTCACGTTTCCGTAGATGTCATAGAGGCCGAATGAATTGGGCTTTTTCTGACCTACCGGATGCGACTTGCCTCCAGCGTTGTCCTTGAACCAGGCATACTCCCCGATCAACGAAGGATCGTTGCCGAAAAACCAGGTGGTGTCGCTGCCTGCACGACTGGCGTATTCCCACTCTGCCTCGGTCGGAAGCCGCGCTTCAAGTCCGGTCTTTCCAGCGAGCTTTCTACAGAATGATAACGCGTCCTCTTCGCCGACATTGTCTACCGGGCAATCCGGGGCCTTGGTCGACTTGCTGGGGTTCGATCCCATAATGGCCTGATACTGTGCCTGCGTCACCTCGTGCTTGCCCAGGTAGAATCCTTTGGTGAGCTGGACCTCATGCTTCGGCACCTCGGCACATTTGAATTTACTATCAGTCTCGCTTTCGCCGCCCATCACAAAGGTTCCGGGCTTGATGTAGGCCATTTCCAGGGTGACGCCATCGCCGAGGTTGAGCTTCAATTCCGCGGGGGTATTACTGCCGGTGGGTGTTAAAGCGGCCCGGAGCCCCCAGTTCTCGTATTTGCCGTAGCCGCCGCTCAGCATCCGAATTGCGGATGTACAGTCTTCAGGGGGACCTTTCCAAGTGCCGCCGCGCAGGATGGTCTGCCCTTTTGGGAAGAAGCGGGGCAGGAAAATCTGCAGGCCACCACCAAAGCTCTTCATGGCAAGGATGTCCCGGGTGTTGCCCTTCGGTTTGCTGTAGGCAGCTGCGGGAATCGAGATGACGCCGCTTTCGCCCGTGGTGATCTTTTTGTCCTCGGCCGTGACCGGTGAAGCCATGACTTTTTCGGCGACGGTTGGCTCGTTCGCCTCTCCGAGATCCTCGCCGAGTGCTGCCAATGTGACGGCTTTTGACTCCTCGATAATCGACCGCTGAGTTTTCAGCGACACCCTATTCCAAAAGGCGGGAGGAGTTTTGTCGTTTTCTCCATAAGACCGTTTCTCTCCGAGAACATCGCCGGCCCACTGGGCGCGTTTGACCTTCAGAAAGTCCACGCGGTTGTTTCGCGCCTGGGTGCTTGCAAGGAAATCGACATCCTTCTCATAACGTGTCTTGGTCCATCCGCCGCCCCAGCCCCCGCCGAGGTTGACGACCCAGCCATCCGGAGTCCAATGCGCCAATGCAGCATGACCCCGGCTGGGACGAGCAGTCGTCGGGACTCCGAAGGATCGCAACGTGAAGCGACCATAGAACGCGCGTCGGCCGCACACTCCGCCGTTCATGAGCATGTTCTGATATTTCTGCAGCTCAGGCCTGTCGTATTTTACATCTTGCGAACCATATTTAACATCGGACGTGACAATATTCACATAACGCCAGCCGAAGTTGGAGTTGTAGATGTGGTCGGGCCGGAAGTTTCGAAGCATGTCCCGCCCCCAGGTCAGAGTCTCGTCCGGCTCGTCGCCGTCGGCAACCATGCGGAGGTCCCAGGCGCTGAGTTGTTTGAACGTCGAATCCAGCTCGCCGTCAACGTAGGCCTTTTCGTAGTGAAGGTAGCGCTTCACCGGATCGACGGTGGCAGGCGCATCGGTCGCGGCCTCCGGGTTTGCCTGCGCGATTGGCACGGCATGTTCCAGAGCGATGGCAACCGCCAGCCGCTGCAGAACATTCGCAGAGGCTTTCTCGCTCGCCTTTTGAATGTTCACATAAATTTTCATGGCCTCGCCGTACCGAGCTGGGCCGAAGCCAGCGCGCCCCATTTTTTCGGCATTGGCGCCGTCTGCCACCAGCATCTGCTTCATGAGATCGGTGTTCGCCAGCAACTGCTCGACCAACGCCCATTCCTCTTTGCCTTGCTGAGCAAACTCCGCCAAACCGCGAGGGGTTGCTTCGTTCAGAACGACAAATTTCACGAGCTGAGCGTCTAACGCGTCGCCAGCGAGGAACTGATTCAGCGTTTCACCCTTGGCCTGATCCTTCTGCGGTATTTTCGAAGCAAGTTCAGTCTGAAGCTTCTCAAGCTGGTCGGCATACTGCGTCTCCAGTTTTTTGCCGACTTCGTTGAGCGGCACCTGATCGGCCGCTGCCCCGGGAACCGGCAGATTAAAAATGAGCAAAAGGGCGAAAAGTCGAAGGAATGCGTTCATGATTGGAAATGCGGAAAAGTGGCTCTCAAGCAGGATCAACTAAACTTGTGGAGGGTTTTTACTCAAGATGATTCAAAGGGAGATTTGCGGCAATTATACGCCGTTTTGCGCCATGGTTTCATCGCGACTCGCTGATTTCGCTCAGACGGTCGCAACGAAGCAATAGGGTCTGTTCGTGAAACGACGTTTCTATCGCTCAATGGCACGAGATTAAGGGGGAGTTTCGGCAATTTTCTGGAGATCGAAAACGGGCCGAAAGCTCGTCAGCACAAAGCCCAGGCGTTCAGGCCTGGGGAAACTTCACGTAAAAGGAGGCGGCCTGAAAGGTCGCCAGCGAACATCGATCCCATGCCCAGCTTTATCTGACAGCGTTATTCTCGTGCGACCTTTCAGGCCGCGCATTTGGTTCTGCGACTATCCATAGGCCTGAAGGCCCATGCTTTGTGCGATAGGGCCTTCAGCCCATTAAATTTACGACGATGCCCTTAACCTCGTGCCATTGGTCTCTATCGTTGCCGCTCATCCCGGTATTGGGTTGGCGTGGTTCCTTCCACGCGGACGAAGGTTTTGTAGAAATGGTTGGAATCGAGGAATCCGCTGTCGCGGGCGACGGTTTTGAGGGGCTCGTCGGTTTCGACCATGCGGCGTTTGGCGCGTTCGAGCCGGAAGCGGGTGATTTCTTCGGCAATGCTGCGTTCGACTGAAAGCCGGAACCGTCGTTCCAAGGTTCGGCGGGTGGTGGCGACAGCTTCGGCAACGTGTTTGACTTCGATTCGATGGTGACAATTCTCGGCGATGAACCGCAGGGCGCGGGCGACTATGTGATCAGTCGCGGCGAAGGAATCGGTCGATTGGCGGGGAATCAGCTCAAGCGGAGCGACCAGTTCCGGGCTCGCGGGCGGGGCTTCGCCGTTCATGAGTCGATCGAGCATTTCGGCGGCGCGATAACCAATTTGTTCGTAACCAAGGTCGATACTGGTGAGGGTTGGCGTCGGTGCTCCGCAGATCGTGGGTTCGTTCTCTCTGCCGACAATGGCGACATCTTGCGAAACGTGTAAGCCCGCTTTTCGGCACACGTCGTGGAGATAACGCCCGTAGAGATCCTGGGTCACAAAAACGCCGATCGGCGGTTTCCAGGCCTCGACCCATTTTTCCAGACCGGCATAAAATTCGGGCCAGCCGTCTCTTTTGATGAGCGCGGTCCTTGAAAAATGGTGGGGGCTGCATTGAAATCCAGCCGCCTCGATCGTTTTATTGAAGCCGCGTAATTCCAATCGGGAATCGATATCGCGTTTGTAGCCGAGGTATCCGAACTGCCGAAATCCACGACCCAAAAGATGTTCTGCGGCCATGACTCCGACGGCTTCGTAATCAGGGAAAATACTTGGCAAATTTTTGACGGGAGTATTCAGCCAGGTGTTGACGACGGGGACGCGGGCCTTTTGCGCAGCCGTGGCGAGACTTTGTGTGACGCGGGCGATGACTCCGTCGAAGGGTGGTTTTTTTGCGGCTGAAACACGCAATTCGGCATCAACAGCTGGGTTGATGGAGCATTCCCAACCGGCTTCTTCTGCGTAGCGTTGGCAACCGGCGTAGACTTCCAAATGGCGTTTGTATCCCCATTGCATCTCAAGCGAGATGGCGACACGACGGGGCGAGGCGGGGGATTTCATGCCGCAAATATACTTTACTTTTTCGCAAATGGGAGAGCGTAGTCGCTTGCTGAAATTGTAGGTTTCTGGATATTAATTCCAATGGATCCCTCAATGAAAACGAAATTTAGAATTCACTTCACCTCTCATTTTCATAGGCCTTTGATTGGCTTTTTAGCGGTGACAGTCATCACGCTTTGTTGTCAAAATCTCGATGCCCGCACTTGGAAAAGCGCAGACGGCAGTAAAACTTTCGAGGGCGAGCTGAAATCCTATAATGCATCAACCGGCGAGGTGGTCGTCGTGCGTAATGGTAAGGACATGACCTTCAAGCAGGATGTTCTGTCAGGAGAAGACATTGAATGGCTGAAGACTGAGGGTATCAAACTGGTTTCTGCAACCGGGGCCGGAGGCTCCTCCTCTACAACTTTCGGGGAACTCCCGGAAGTGTTGCCCGATCCCGACGGCGAGGAGGCAGACATGAGCAAGCCCGTGCAGGTCTATATTTTGTTGGGACAGTCCAACATGCTCGGCTTTGGGAAACCAAGCATCTTAGAAACGGTAGCGGCAGATAAATACCCCTATCTGGTCGACGATTCCGGTGGGTGGACTGTGCGCAAGGACGTTCGTAATGTGCGTGTCATGTGTTCTGGTACCGGCCCTGCTAAGGATTACACGAATGACTGGATGACCATTCAGGGCAACATTGGTCCTGAGATTGGGATTGGCCACTATGTTGGTCATGTCACTGACGCACCGGTCATGATCCTCAAGAGCTGCATCGGCAACCGCAGCCTTGGCTGGGACCTTTTGCCTCCCGGCACCGAGCCCTATGAGCACGGTGGAAAAACGCAGCCCGGTTACCGCGGAACCCCGGATGACCCCAAAGGCAACGGTGAGCCTGTTGAGGGAGAATGGTATGCCGGGTGTCAGTATGATGGTGATATCGCCGCCGCCAAGGCTGTGCTTGAAGACCTCGACAAATATTATCCCGGAGCCAAGGAATACGAAGTTGCCGGATTTTTCTGGTGGCAGGGTGACAAGGACATGCGAAATGCAGCCCACTTTGAAATGTATGAACAGAACCTGATTCAGCTGATTAAGGAGCTTCGTAAAGAGTTCGATGCTCCCAACGCTAAGTTTGTCACAGCATCTCTCGGACAGACTAAAGAAGGTTCCCAAGGAGGCGATGGAAAGATTCTCGATGCGATGAAAGCCGTTGCACAGAGCGATGACCCCGAACTCAAGGGGAAGGTGGCATTCGTCTACACTCACCCACTCTCAATGGGTGGTAGTTCCAGTGGCCATTACAGCGGTAATCCTGAAACCTACATGAATGTCGGTGAAGGGATGGGTAAGGCCATGGCGGAACTGTTGGGAGCCAAGGTCTCAAAGTGATCTCTTCTGCCGATTCAAAGTCTCAACTCGGGAGTCGAGTTGCTGGACGAGAAAAATTGATGGTGCAGGTGAGCCATTCCAGACCCCGGACGCTGATCTTCTTATGAGCAAGTTATTTAAGCACATCGCGATCATCAGCTTGTCGTTGCTGGCGAGTGCGTGGACTTTGTCTGCTGCCGAGTCCCTGAAAGTGCACGGAATCTTCCGCAGCAACATGGTGCTGCAGCGCGACAAGCCGATCACTGTTTGGGGTTGGGCGCCGGCAGGGACGGGTGTGGAGGTCTCGTTCGGGAAACTTTCAGCAAAGGGGGACGCCGTCGGAGACAAGGGGCTCTGGGAGGTCGTCTTCGACGCCCAGTCAACCAATTCGCAAGGGCAGACTCTCACCGTGAAGGCCGGCGATGAGGTCGTCGTGATGGAGAACCTTCTGATCGGTGACGTCTGGGTGATGAACGGCCAGAGCAATATGGCCTTCGGCCTGCGAGCGGTTTATGAGGCGGAGTTCGAGGCATCGATGGCACATCTGCCGCTGATGCGTCACCTGCGGATCCTTTCCGGCGCGGAGTCCGAATATGTCGAAACCGATCTCAAGGATGAATTCATCAATAAGAAGGACGATCCGGACAAGAATTGGAAGGTGGTCACGCCGGAAGTCGCCATGGAGATGGGCGCGATCGGCTACATCTTCGGATCGCGGCTTCAGCGGAGTTTGCAAATCCCGATTGGCATCATCGACAACTCGCGCGGCGGTGCCTCGATGGAGAGCCTGGTCCCGCGACATAAGTTCGCGGAGGATCCCTTGGCCATGGAGTATCTCAAGTGGGTAGACGAGCAGCGGAGCGGATTCAGCGAAAAGGAATTCCTCGAGGCGCAGATGGAGAAATGGAGAGTGGCGGAGGAGAGATATCAGAAGGCCATTGCGGAGGACCTCAAGAAGGGGGGCGAAAAGAAGCGCCGACGTCCGAGCAAACCGGACGGCAGCATCCGCACCTGGTCGGTGCCGGGTCGCAGCCCGAGCGATGCGGCCTCCTGCTACAACGGAATGTTCGGGGTTTTTAAAGGGCTCAACATCAAAGGTGTCGCCTTTCATCAGGGCTTCAACAACGCCATGATGAACACCAGTTGTAAGCCGGTGTTCTATCGCAGCTTGATGAAGCTGATGGTCGAGGGTTGGCGGGAAGACTTCAATGACCCCCAATTGCCGGTGGCGATCATCGGCCTGTGTGCCGGCGGCGGCGCTCAGACCCGTCTCAATTTCGAGCAGCAGGGACTGTCGACGGGAGCCTACATTCGCGAGGCGCAGCGTCTCGGTTTGGCGGATGCCGGCGACCCGGAGCACACCGCTTTCATCCCGGCTTACGACCAGAAGATTCCTCAGTTGCACACCAAGAAGAAGAAGGAGCTCGGATTACGCACGGCGCGCTGGGCCTTGAAGACGGTCTATGGCAACGAGGGTATTGTTTGGGATGCCGCGAGCTTGCTGTCGGCTGTTCCAGAGGGTGGCAAGATCCTGTTGACCTTCGACCGACCGGTCCTTCCCGACGACTTTGGCTCGGAGTTGGAGGGGTTTTCGATTGCTGATCAGTCGGGCATCTTCTACCTGGCCGAGGCGGTGGCCGTGCAGGTGAAGGACAAGAACGAACGGAACAAGCAGCTTCTCGTCTCGAGCCGGTTGGTGAAGGAGCCGGTGGCGGTGCGCTACGCCTGGGCCCGAGCGCCGATGGGAAATCTCAAGGTGGACGGCATCCCTTGGCAGCCGTTGCACAGCTTTCGCACCGACCAGGTCGGGTTCTCGCCTGAGGTTTCCCACCAGGATCCCGACGGCGCGAAAAAGAACTCTGAGGCGATCAAAATTCTGAAGGCCCAGGCCGCCGCCGCCCTGAAAACGCGGCTCGACGTCACCGCCGCGCAGCAGTGATCGGCACCATGCAACCACTGATTTTCACGATGTTTCTCCCACTCCACCCGACCTCCCGACTTTGCTGCCCACCCGCTTTGGCGGCGATTCGGGCGGGGATATCGGGGGGCTGCCTTCTCGCTTCGCTCGTTCTGATGGTGAGCGGCCCGGCGGCAGTCGCGGCGGAAATTCTGTCTGGCCCTGCGGGCTTCAAGGAGCAGGTGGCACCCTTCTTCGAGGCCAATTGCATCGAGTGCCATGGACCGGAGAAGAGCAAGGGCAAGATCACGGTGCACTCTTTGGACGGTGATCTGTCCGCCGGTCAGGAACTGGAGCGCTGGGAGTTGATTCTGGAGATGCTCGAAAGCGGCGAGATGCCGCCGGAGGATGAGAAGCAGCCTAGCGATGCTGAGCGGAAGGCCGTCGCGACATGGATCGAGGCCGGCCTGCGTGACTACGTCGCAAAGGCCAGCGAGAAGGCGTCCGCTCCGACCGCCCGACGGCTGACGAATTTCGAGTATGAGAATACAATGCGGGATCTCCTCGGCTTCGAATTGAAGCTGATCGACAACCTGCCGAAGGATCCGGTCAAACCGTATCATTTCAACAACACAGCTCAGTTCATGCTGATGGGGCCGGAACAGGTCGACCGCTATTTGGAGAGTGCCCGGCGGGCGATGGCCAGCGCGATCGTCGATCCGGTGAAACCCGAGGTGCACGTGACCAGGAGTGAGTGGAAGCCACATGGGATCGACAAGGGACTGGGTGGCGACGAATTCGGCATTTGGGGAAACCGGCGCAACACCCCCGCTTCGGGGATGGGGCTCAAGAGCTTCCCAGAGACGGGCGAGTTCCGCATCCGCGTGAAGGCATCGGCCGTCCTGCCTCCGGGATTCGAGGAACTGCCACTGCGTCTGGTGATGGGCTATGGATTGGGAGTGAACAGCTCCACGCTGCGGGTCGAGCCGGTCGGGACCATTCGCCTGCGCAACAACCCGGACAATCCGGAGATCTTCGAGTTCCGCGGCCGGATCGAGAACCATCCAGTGAAGCCGAGTTTGATGAAGAACGGCGTGCGCCAGCCTGGCACCATGGCGATCACGCCACAGATCTTGTATGACGATGGCACGCTGAATGACGGTAACCGGAATTTGGCCATGCCACGTGTGATCTTGGAGTGGATGGAGTTTGAGACGCCGATGATGGATGTCTGGCCGCCTGAGCACCACACTCGTATCCTCTTCGAGTCCGCCTCGCGCGAGGGCGATCCGGATGCTTACGTGAATGAGGTCTTGAAGCGGTTCATGTCCCGCGCCTATCGGCGCCCGGCGACCGAGGAGGACGTCACGCGATATGCACGCATCTATGAGTTGGTCGCGCCGGATCTGGGGACGATGGAAGCTGCCATGCGAGAGACTCTGTCGATGGTCTTGATCTCGCCGCCGTTCTTGTATCACACGGTGGCGGACGATGGAGTCGTCACGCAGCAGGATGAGTTAGCCTCGAAGCTGTCCTACTTTCTCTGGGGCAGCATGCCGGACGAGGAACTCATGCAGCTGGCTTCCGCGGATGCCCTCGACGATCCTTTGATCATCGAAAAGCAGGTTCGCCGTCTACTGGCGGACGGACGGTCAGGTGACTTTGTCGACAGCTTCACCATGCAGTGGCTGAGCCTCGACAAGATGAAGACGGTGCCGATCAACCGAGACCTCTTCCCGCGGTTTCTTTACTATGTCGAGAGAGGAGAGCGGGCAGGCACCGAGGTTCCATACCGCCCCACGATCCGCGACTACATGATCGAGGAAACGGTCGGCTTCATCGGCGAGTTGATTCGCCGAAATGCGGGTGTGGCGAATCTTGTCGACTCGGACTTCGCTTTCTTGAATCAGCCGTTGGCGGCGCATTACGGGGTGGATGGCGTGGAGGGTAACTACCTCCGCCCGGTGCCGATCGGGCCGGTGCACAGGTTGGGCGGCTTGCTCACCCAGGGGTCAATGTTGATCGGCAACGGCACGGGCTCGGCACCGCATCCTATTTACCGTGCGGTCTGGCTGCGCGAGGCGCTCTTGGGTGACAAGGTTAAGCCACCGCCAGCCGAAGTGCCGGCCCTTTCCGATTCGGCGGGCGAATCCGCGGAGGCAGCTCTGACGATCAAGGATCTGCTGGCCAAGCACAGACAGAAAGAGAGTTGCAAGGATTGCCACGTGCGGCTCGACCCTTGGGGGATTCCCTTCGAGCGCTACAATGCGATCGGCAAGTTTCAGGCGATGGTTCCAAAAGAGGGGACCCGGTTGAGAGGGTTTAACAAGCAAACTGACCAGGACCTGGAGGGATACGAGAACTATCTGAAGTCCGTCAATACGGTGAGTATTGAAGCCGGGGCACGCGTTCCCCACGGGCCAGAGGTTGACGGCATCGCCGACCTGAAGAAGTTTCTCCTGAAAAATCGCAAAGACGACATCGCCGAAAATGTTCTGCGTCGACTTCTCAGTTACAGCATTGGCCGTGAATTGACCTATCGTGATCGCTTCGCGGTTGACGAGCTGCTGGAGCGTGCGGAGGAAGGTGATTTCAAACTTCAGGACATGATAGTGGAAGTTTGTCAGAGTAATTTATTCCGAGAGTCCCTCGACCAATAGAGCCAACAACCATGAAACAAAAATCCTGGCATTTGAACCGTCGTGAACTTCTCAAAGGAGGAGGCATTGCGTTGGCCTTGCCTTTCCTCAACGGCATGGGCAAAGCGATGGGGGCGACCCCAGGCGGAGTGGTCCTGCCTAAGCGAATGCTGGTCAGCTACTTTGCCTATGGTGCCTACATGCCGAATGGCCCCAGCGGAGTGCCGGGTGGAGACAAACCACACCACGATTGGAGTTGGTGGCCGTGCAAGGACGCCGGACCGCTCAGCTTTAATGAATCCTCGGCTCCATTTGCCTCTTTGAAGGACGACGTCTCGTACCTGCGTGGGCTCGACCATGCCGGGGGATGGGCTTTGGGCGGTCACAGTTCCGGGGATGTCTTCGCTACCGGCGCGGACATGGTCGGAACGCAGAAGACCAACAGCATTTCCATCGATCAGTTGGCGGCCAATGTCCACGGCCACCGGACGCGTTATGGCTCTCTGGTACTGGGGACCGAAGGCGGCACTGGATCTTATGGCTCGTGCAAGACCCTGTCGCATCGCGGCCCCGGTCGGCCCATCCCGTCCATGAGCAAGCCACAGGAGATCTTCAATCGCATGTTTGACCCCTACGCCGGAAAGGGCGTGGCTCAGGTCCGTGCCGGACTTAAGCGGGAGGCCAGCATTCTTGACCTGATGATGGACCACAGCCGCAGCGTCAAGAACCGCCTCGGTCGCGAGGACCAGGGCAAGGTGGAGGAGTATCTTGATTCCATCCGCTCGCTGGAGCAGCGGGTGGAACGGACCAGCAAGTGGACCCATGAACCGCTGCCGCAGGTCGACACCAAAGGGGTGAACCTCGAGGTGTCGCACAAGGACCCGCAGGAATACATCCGCTGCATGTATGATCTGATCTATCTCGCCTTCCAGACTGACTCGACGCGCTTCGCGACGTTGATGCTGGAAAGTGAAAGCTCGTCGAGCAGCGAGATGTGGAACTACGCCACCTACGCCCTGGGTTACAAGGGCGCCACGCATGATATTGCCCACAAACGTCCGGCTGAGTTCGCGGGCCAGTGGGACCGGTGGAGGGGGGAGCAGCATGCTTACTTCCTGCAGCGGCTGCGCGACACTCCGGAAGGTGATGGAAACATGCTCGATCGCACCGCGGTGCTGTGGGGCTCCGCGCACCCGCATGCCTCGCACAGCACCAAGAACTATCCAATCCATTTGGCGGGCGGAAGTAAGCTCGGCCTCAAGCACGGAAATTTGCACGCCTTCGAAGGTGATAAAAAGGTGCCGATGGCCAATCTCTTCGTCTCGATGCTCAATGCGGTCGACGTGCCGGTCGACAAGTTCGCCGACAGTACCGGCGAGATGACGGAAATTCTGAGCTAAGAAAAGAGACCGCGCATGAACACAAATGGACATATCTGGCGAGCTGCCGTTGCCATTGGGCTGGCGGGTTTGATCGCGATGGCAAGCGCTGGGGTGGCGGAACCGTTGCCCCGTATACTGATCCTTGGTGATAGTAATTACCAACAGCCCGCGGTTGGGGCGGCCAACATTCTCAAGGGACGGGTGGAAGTCGTCTTTCCGGCAATTCCGCCGGGTGAGGTGCGCAGCAGCGGGGTGGCGCTTGAGCATTTGGATGAGTGGCTCGGTGAGGATAAATGGGATGTGGTCCATTTCAATTTTGGCCTAGGAGATCTCGTGCATCGGGCCCCGGGAATGAAGGCGTTTCGCGTGCTGCCAATAGAAGCCGGCGGGGTTCGCGCGACTGACCCGGAGCAGTATGAGAAGAACCTGCGCCAACTGGTCATGCGATTGAAGGCGACTGGCGCCAAACTGATTTGGGCCAGCACCACGCCGATTAGACACTCCTCCACGAACGTTTTCGAAATGGGTTCAGAGGTTGAATACAATGCCATCGCCGCGAAGGTCATGGCGGAAGAGAGTGTGCCGATCAATGACATGTATGGCTACGTCACTTCCCTCATCGACATGAAAAAGCCGGCGAGTCATGGCGTCGATCCGTTCTTCTTCGATCGGAAACCGGTGTATCCACCTATCGTGCGGAGCATCCTCCAGGAATTGAATCTGATGCGACCGGTCAAAGGACCGGTGAAGGTAATTCTCATGGCCGGGGGTTGGTCACATGTCGGCGGCGGGATGGTTGTTGATCCCATTTCGCCCAGACTGGGCAGCCCCAAAGGCAGCCTCGACGAGCTAGTCCTCAATGAGAAGACCGCGGCGGCCTACCGTCACCTTCTGGATAAGGATGGTCGCTGGGACACGAGGCCCGATGTCTGGATTCAATTCGATCGGCGCGGCCCGAAGTCCGGGACGCTCGGAATCGGATATGGCGGGGATCGAAAACGCGCCATTGGTTCGGAGTTGGCGCTCGGTCATGCCCTCGGCGATCATTTTCAAGAACAGGTGTGCATCTTGAAGACGGCCCTCGGGACGCCTTCGCTGGCGAAAGAGCTGCGACCTCCCGGGACGGGGCAGACCGGGGCATCCTATACACTCCTCTTGAAGCAGATCAGGGACTCCCTTGCGACGCTGCAGGACAAGTTTCCCGACTACACTGAGGGAGCCGGATACGAGATTGTCGGCTTGGTCCTGAACCTTGGCGAGCAGGATGCTGACGCTGCTATCTATGCTGATTATCTTCCCGTTCTCATCACCGATTTGCGCAAGGATCTGGAGGTGGAGAGCCTCCCAGTGATCATCGTTGGCACAGGCAAGGGCGGCCGTGCGGAGTCCGTTCACCCTGAAATTATCAAGGCGCAGCAAGAGGTCGCTGGGCATTCCCGCTTCAAGGACACGGTTCGTTACGTCGAAACCCGGGATTTCTGGCCACCTGCGGATGCCCGGAATACCAGCCGCTATCCCTCCTACGATCGCTGGTACGACAACGCCGGATCCTACATGCTGATGGGCGAGGCACTTGGCCGCAGAATGATCGAGTTACTGGAGAGTAAGAATTGATGAGAAGATTCTCGATGCCATGAAAGCCGTTGCAAAAAGCGATGACCCCGAACTCGAGGACAAGGTGGCATTCGTCTACTCTCACCCCTTTCACAAAAACAGGGGCCGCAGGCACGAGCCAGCCAGAGCGGCGTGAATCTCGGATTGTTCTGCGGTTTCTATTTTGCTTTCCGATTCCTCCTCCATCGCGTGTCTGAGCCCGTCGATCAGTAAATCGAATTGCGCTTCGTTGGTCCCATCAGGGGCTTCAGGGAAAGCGGCATCGAGGAGGGTGAGTCCAAAATCGGTGGGCTCGATCAGTTCTCCCGCCCAGCTGAGGATTGTCTCGATGGGTGATTGATCGGGAAATCGCTCGGTGATGAGTGCTAGAATGTCTTTGCGCGTCGGGACGTTCATGAGCAACGCGAGGAAAAAGCGATGGTCGGGGTCTTCGACGTGGTAGCGCATTTGGGAGATGGATTCCCGGCGGCGGCTTTCGGCCAGGGTGTCGGGAACTCCCTTTGCGAGTTCACCGTGCTTTTTCTGAAACGTTGCTAGAATGGGTTCCCACTCTTCGAGAAGCTGAAGGCGGCTCATGGTGTGAAGGAGCATCGTGAAGCCTCGCTCGAAATCGAGGCTCTCGATCATTTCACCCACGAGGGTTGCGTAGTTGGGATGGTCGAGCGTTTCGAGCACGTCGAGGAGTTGCTTGCGGCGCATCGTCAGGGCATCCGCGTGAATCGGGTCGATCGCGATGTGGGGCGGCAGGTAAGTATACTGCGGTCCGGTACCTGGATCGTGATGGGTGCGGATCACCACGGTGACGGACGGCGTATCGAGGTGGAAGAGGGAGTGGATACATTCCCGGCCGGAGGTAATGGGGATGGTGCATCCGGTTTCCAGTAACTCAATCTCCTTCATTTGAAGGTCGCCGATGCGCAAATGGGGCGTGACCGACTGGGCTCCCTCGAAGACGAACTCGGTATGAATACTGGATCCCTGCATGACATGGAACGCGCCGGAGAATTCGTGCTGATGGATGTCGGTGGTTCCGTCCAACCAGAAGAGGATCTGAATGTAAAAACGCGGATGATTAAAGGCCACCAACTCGGGCTGCCCGAATCCGGACTGGCTCTGAAAAGGCTGGTCGTCGTTACTCAGGAACTCGTGAATCATCTCCTCGAGATCCACGTTCTCAGACGGCGGTGCTTCGTCGATCGCGATGCGAGTAAGCTCCGGAAACGCTTCGAGCGAAAAATTCTGCTGCTGCCAACGTTCGAGGACGGTGCGGCCAAGCTTATCAAAATAGGAATTCATGAGAGAACGTTATTCCGCGATCAGCTCCACTCCAGACAGGATAGGCTGTCGCGTGGAGCCTGGAGATTTCTGCAGAGTAATTTTCAGAACATCAGCGATGTCGACACCTTCGAATCGTTTGACGAGGCCTTGATTCTTTCCCGTTGTCTTTGCGAGATCAACGCTCTTTAAAACGATCTTATCCTGAAACGCGACATCGAAAACGCGCTCACCGGGCTTTAGTGAATCGGGCTCTGCGAAATACAGGAGGACTGAATAACGCTTTCCCGAAGCTGATTTCACTGGCGTGCTCTGCTTAATGTCGGTGTCCCTCTTCATCACAAGTTTAGGGGCTCCCTCCGCTCTGGATTGAGCAACCCGTTTCCCGTTGCCGGTGATGATGAAAGCGATGGTGTTGAC
>ERZ887942.1717-NODE-1717-length-14573-cov-7.716077_pt1 | contig 14573 bp, 14 predicted proteins | sample MGYA00521099_ERZ887942 | MGnify/ENA primary metagenome ERZ887942 (study PRJEB32303, sample SAMEA104408605) | aquatic metagenome | biome: Brackish water; feature: Pelagic; material: water | place: Baltic Sea | collected 2014-06-07T06:48:00 | depth 16,251 m ... | reverse complement strand
TCACTCAATAAACAGAATTCGGTTTTTCCAAATCGCCTTAAAATTCGCCTTAGTGTATTCGATGATGGTCCCTTTGGGGTCGAGTATGCGGAACGTTTTCTGGTCATCGGAAATCGATTCTACCACGACCCAGTGATCAAGTAGATGCTGAAATTCAATCACCGCCATGAATGGTCGATTCGGCATTTTTAAAAGGGACTCAAAATCGAGATGTTCGATGACCACGTTTTTCCCGGTTCCCGCCAACTTTTCCCGAAGCCCCCGCCGAACATTGAATTCGTCCGTTGCGGTAGCTGCGTTGGTCCGGCAAATCGTCGCCATTTCTCCCTCGCTCGCTTGAATGCCTTCGAAATGGAGCAGCATTGCAGCGCAGGCTGCTCCGCAGGAATAAAGCGTTTTCTGGGCAACCAATCCGGTGTTCGGATCAGGAAAATTCTCCATTCGCTCGGAATGATCTATCATCAAGGACGCGACGACTGTCCGCGTTGCGACGTAAAAAACGATGGCTGCGGCTGCTTTCGCCAAGACGCGAACACTAAAACGTTTCACCTGAAAAATGGCCGCTCCGGTCAAAAACATCGCGGGAGGAAACCCCCACCACGGCCGAACCACAGAGTACCAATCACCTTCAAAAAGATGATATTCGATCTGTGGATTCCGCAACAAAGTGAACCGAAGCACAATTAAAAGCGTGGCGATTGCCATTCCCGCCTTGATCCATTTGGGAGCCCCTTTTCCCACTAACAAACCAATAGCGAATGCGAGCACACTGACAACGAGAACCAGAATGAGAGAAATATCGTGAGAAATCGACATGAGCGGGCAGGCAAAAAATGCGAAGTCCGCAACCTACACCGAAATACGATACCGTTCGAGCCATGCTTCAACGAAATCCTCGGTCCACGAGCAAACTTCTGTATTAAATTTGCCTTCCAGCTCGCCAATTCTCCAGTAACCATCGGGATTTTTCACGATGGACAACGTGCTCCGGGAAGGCTCTAACACTTTATAGATAAACGTTTCTCCACGTTCGACTTTTCCAACGTAACTAGCCACGCAATTGCCTTGTTCCTCGCCTTCTTCGACCAACGCTTCGGGACTGGTGATCGGTTCAATTTTTCCTGGAATTCCAGTGAGCGGTGGCATCTCAAATCGACGGGAATCCACTTTTCTCACCTCGTTCAACTGCCGCCACCGGCGTCGATAATTTTCCGCCAGCTGATCGTGGATCTGACGAAGCCTCCGAATATTCGGGAACGACGGCGTTTCGTGATGCGGATGAAGCTCGAAATTCATCCGCAACGTATTTGTGATGAGATGGACAATTCGGGCGCGATGATTTTCACTGGGATCGTTCGCCACCTCTGCCAGCAACGTTTGCGAAGCCGCGCCGGACGCCTGCGGGTGATTTAGAATTTCGAGCACGACGGCGTTGATTGATTCGAGATGAGCAAGGCGTGGCTTCTGCCGTCCCAACTCGGCTCGAATCGTCGCGATCAGCACGCCAGAATTATCACCATTGATGGAAGTCGGTTTGATTTTCCGAAACAATTTCACGGCGCTTGGCGATGACGGAAGCCCCAATGAATCAAGAATATCCCGCTGCCGCATCGAACCACAATTCAATGTCCGAATGAGTTCGCGGTCGCCATTCATCCGCTGCGCGAGGAGAAAGGCGAGGGCCGGATTTTGTCCTGCTAGTTCCAGTGCAGACTCATCGTATCGCAGTAAATTCAAGAGCGGCCACTGATGACTCACGAACGGTTCCAAACTTGCCGCGACCGGTTTTGGCAAAGAAAAACGAAAGCTGTCGAACGCTTTTTTCCGCTGCTTTGCAAGTGGAAGTAAACTGGATGGCTTTGGTGAATCTGCCGTCTCCAAAAAATTAAAATCAAGCTGTGAAGTCGGCTGTGAGGCATGTGCAGCAGTCTTTCGAGCGCGACTGGAGCGATAGGGGCGGACCAATCTGAACTCCGGAGTAAACGAATACCAACCCAGTCGTCTCGTCGTTTTACGAATGGCATTTGGCTCAGGCCATCCAGTGACAATCATTTCCGATTCCGGCGAAATGATACGGAGTTTTCCACCGGAAAATTGAAATCCCGGAATAGCTGGAGGGTCGAACGGCATGGGCGATCTCCACTCTTTTCTCTTTCCGCAAGACCGCAACGTAAAGTCGATTTCAAAACTGTCCATAATATCAATTCCCAACGAGCCGGAGATTGATTGAAACGATTGTGGATAAATTTCTAAAAAAGTTGGAAGGAAAATTGCTTTCCAACTGCCGAAAATTCTCCATGATTAGAATTCGAATCGTCTGACTCTTCACTCGATAGAACCGTTTGGCGGAAATAGACGGAATATAGAAAGTCCAAAATTACTTAAGAAATCTTAACCTTTTTCTTGAGTTCCTGTTATTTTTGTAGTTCTAGTAATTAGAATCAACCCATTCTGCTCTCTCTTTTCGCTATGGCGGATTACGGACACCCACACCAACTCGAGCTTTTCCCGCTCAAAGATCAGCCTTCTTCTGATCGCAACCTCTCGCCGTTCACACAGCGAGCCGCAGCTCCTGTGTCGCCTTCCATCACTCTTGACGAACCCTTCGTTGCCCCAACGGAACAGGAGTTGACCGAACAATGCCGCGAGTTCGCAAACGGTCTTGGCCTGACAAAGCTAGCACGTCGCGTCAACGTGATCTGGAATCAGCGTATGCGAACGGCTGCAGGGCGGGCGCATTATCGCGATTGCCGAATTGAACTGAATCCATCGCTTTTAGATTTACCGGGGATTGACGGTCCTGGCGAAATGGATCGCACATTGCGTCACGAACTGGCTCACCTCGTAGCTCATGTTCGTGCAAAAGGACGTCGCATTCAGCCGCACGGTCATGAATGGCATCAAGCCTGTTGTGATTTGGGAATCCCTGACGAATCCCGTTGTCACTCGCTACCGTTTCAGCCCCGGCAAGTGAAGCGAAAATTTCTCTACGAGTGTCCTTCTTGTAATTCAGAAGTTCCCCGCGTTCGGAAATTCCGTCGACCTGTGGCATGCTATGCGTGTTGCAAAAGCCAAGCACAGGGCCGGTATGATGCCCGGTTCCGCCTGCGGGAGGTATTGGACGAAAATCTGTCCAACAACGAAGTCGCCGCGCGAGGTGCTTCTGAATCTTAACGCACCGCCTTTGTTTGGCCTTTGACGATTGCGCGGACTTCAGCGAGAGTCGCCCGAATCAATAGGGTTGGTTCGTCTAATAGACCCTGTTGGTTCGTAGAAACCTGTAACGAATGAGTGATCCTGCCCCGAAACCGTCGAAGCCTTTTGGAACTGAGTTTTCCGAAAACATGGCGACTGCCTATTTTAAAAACGGAGAGTGGAGCAGTGCAGAAATTGGGCCGGTGCAGAACCTTTCGCTCCACCCGGCGTCACACGTTTTGCACTACGGCAGCGAGTGCTTTGAAGGAATGAAGGCATACCGCACCATGGAAGGCGGCGCCCAAATTTTTCGTTTAAACAAACACGCAGCCCGCATGAAGCGTAGTACAGAGCTGCTTTTTTTGCCATTTCCCGGTGAGGAATTTCTCAAGAAAATCGTGTGCGATCTCGTTGCTGAAAACCGCGAGAGCATTCCGGACGCGCCGGGAACTTTATATATTCGTCCGGCGATCATCGGCACTGAGGCGAACATCGGCGCAGCAGGAACAGGTTCTTCTGAGGCGTGCTTTTTCATGCTGACATCCCCTGTCGGTGCGTATTTTTCAGGCGACAAAGCGCTTCGTATTTTGATCAAGGAAGACGGAATGCGCGCAGTTCCCGGATTTGGTTCGGCCAAAACGGGCGGCAATTATGCGGCAGCTCTGAAACAAGTCATTGGTGCGCGAACTGAATATCAAGCCGATCAGGTTTTGTTCTGCCCGGGCGGCGATGTTCAGGAAACGGGTGCTTCAAATTTCATGCTGTTGAATGACGAGGAATTAATCACCAAACCGCTCAACGACACGTTCCTTCACGGCGTGACTCGCGACTCAGTTTTGACTCTCGCAAAAAGCCTCGGCTACCGAGTCACTGAGCGCGACTTCCACGCAGATGAAATCATTTCATGGATCGCTGACGGCGGAGAAGCAGCACTTTCCGGAACAGCGGCAGTTTTGGCAGGCGTCGGAACCTTCATCCGCAACGGCAAAGAATTTTATGCTGGAGGAGAAGGCGGCGCGGTTGGTAAAAACACCAAACGCATCCGCGAAGCGCTCACCGCGATCCAAGTGGGAGACGCAGAAGATCAATTTGGTTGGCTGACAGTGGTCTAAATCAGTTTTTTCGGCGAAACCATCTGGGGAATATTGTTTCTTACGATAATTTTCACATAATTCACGCCAATCGTAGACGTCTGCGAAAGTCTGTCGTAAGTTATCTCGATGCACGCGGTCTCAAAACTGGATCGGGTGCGTATCATTCTCTGCCGAAACATGAATTGCGACGTGTGCTCAACCGAAGATGCGACCCTCTTTTTTAGCCAATTGGTAGAGGGGAAGCTCAAAAGGGTAAACTTGTGTAAATCGTGCGCCGATGAAAAAGGCGTGACGGATCCGACAGGTTTTGCCCTTGCGGATATGCTGGAAGGAATGGGAGAAGAAGAGACCGTTTCCGAGGTTCCGGAACAGCCTGAAGAACTTACCTGTAAGGTCTGCGGATTTACTCAAAGTGATTTCAAAAAGACGGGCCGATTTGGCTGCTCGGCATGCTACGAAGTCTTTAACGAAGGGCTCGACAGCCTTCTCGAAGCGATGCACAAACATACGGAGCATCGCGGAAAAACGCCTCAGGGATTCGTCGAAAGCGGCGGAGCACCTCCTGAAGAAGTAGATCGCTTGTCTGAGTTGAAAACGAACCTGCAAGCATCGGTCGAGGCTGAAGATTACGAAGAAGCCGCCCGGCTGCGGGACGCGATTTCCCAATTGGAATCAGAAACCACCATCCCGCCGAAAATCGGAGATTCGTAATGTTTGTTCAACATTCAACGACTGACTTTTTCCTGTCATGATGCGCTTTTCTACCTTGCTAAAAAAACCTGCTGAATGGATGCGCGCGTCCGGGCCGCAGGATGAAATTGTGATGACGAGCCGCGTCCGTTTAGCGCGGAACATCGGAAACCGCCCCTTTCCCGGCTGGGCCGAGGAAGATGATCGCCGCATTGTGATGGACGAAATTCGGCCGGCCGTGGAAGAATTGGGAGACATGCGAGACGCGTTTTCGGAAGAAATGACGTCACTTTCAGCGATCGAAAAACAAGTTCTCGTCGAACGCCATTTGGTGAGTCGCGAGCACGCAGCGAAAGGCCCCGGTTGCGCCACGGTGATGAATCGTAAGCAGACGATTTCGATCATGATCAACGAAGAAGATCATCTTCGAATGCAGGCGATCCGACCGGGTTTACAACTTCTCAACGCGTTCAAATCTCTCGATAAAATCGATACTGAATTGGAGAGCGCCCTACCCTACGCCTACGACGGCAAATACGGCTATCTCACCGCCTGCCCGACGAATTTGGGAACCGGAATGCGCGCATCGGCGATGCTTCACCTGCCCGGATTGGTCTTGAGCGATCAGGTGAATCAAACGATTCAGGCCGCCAATAAAATCGGCCTGGCCGTTCGCGGGTTATATGGAGAAGGCACCGAAGCCCTTGCAAATTTATTTCAAGTCTCGAACCAGACCACTCTCGGCACCAGCGAAGAGCAGGTGATTGAGCATCTCGACAAAGTCATCAACCGGATGATCGAGAACGAAAAAAACGCCCGGCAACGCTTAGTAGAAGACCGCTCAACCATGTTGCAGGATCAGATTGGTCGAGCTTATGCCCTTTTGCGGTATGCCCACATCATCCCATCAAAAGAGGCATTGAACTTGCTTTCAATGGTTCGGCTGGGTTGCGATCTTGGAGTTTTTAACTCTGAAGAACGAGAATCGATTAACGTGTTGCTGACTGAAATTCAGCCAGCACACCTTCAAATTTCAGCAAAAAGAAAACTAAGCGCAGAAGAAAGAGACGTCCTCCGCGCTGACATCATTCGTAAAAATTTAAACGGCCTGACGGAGCCCAATTTCAGTGATATATTGAAAACTACTGATCGGGACGCCCAAGAAAATGAATAATTTTACCCCTCGCGCACAACAAGTTCTCGCCCTTGCCAGGAAAGAAGCGGATCGCTTTAACCACAACTACGTGGGAACGGAACACCTCCTTTTAGGACTCATCAAACTCGGCCAGGGTGTCGCAGTGAATGTACTCCAGAAGATGAGCTTGGACCTTGAGACGGTCCGGATGGAAGTTGAGAAACAGGTCGGCAACGGCCCTGAGACAAAGATGGTGGGAAATATTCCCTACACACCTCGCGTCAAAAAAGTTCTCGCTCTCGCTGGCAAAGAAGCCAAAGCGCTGAATCACAGCTACGTCGGCACAGAACACATTTTGCTCGGTCTGCTTCGTGAAGGTGAAGGCGTTGCCGCTCGCGTTTTGAAAAATCTCGAAGTCGATATCGAGCGCACTCGGAATGAAATCCTGCGTGAACTGGACCCTAATTTCTCAAGCGACGACGAAGATACCGATTTCGACGACAATATGGCGACTGCTAGCAGCAAGAAGGATGGCAAAATGCCCGCTCTCCGTGCCTTTGGTCGTGATCTCACCGAACTTGCTCGTGAAAATGAGCTCGACCCTGTGATTGGTCGCGCTCCGGAAATCGAGCGCGTCATTCAGATTCTCTGCCGTCGTTCGAAAAACAATCCAGTTCTCATCGGAGAAGCTGGTGTTGGTAAAACGGCGATTGCTGAAGGGTTGGCTCAGGAAATCTCAAACGGGAACGTTCCTGAGTTGCTTCACGATAAGAAAGTCATCACGCTCGATTTGGCGCTGATGGTGGCCGGCACTAAATATCGCGGACAATTTGAAGAGCGGATCAAAGCTGTGATGGACGAAATCCGTCGCTCGAAAAACGTCATTTTGTTCATCGATGAGCTTCACACCATCGTTGGTGCGGGTTCTGCCGAAGGCGCGATGGACGCTTCAAACATTATCAAACCGGCCCTCAGCCGCGGCGAAATGCAGTGTATCGGAGCGACAACGCTCAATGAGCACCGCAAATACATCGAAAAAGACGCCGCGCTTGCCCGTCGTTTTCAGGTTGTGAAAGTGGAAGAGCCATCTGTTGATGATGCGATCCTCATTCTTCAGGGTCTTCGCTCGAAGTATGAGATGCACCACAAAGCGGAATACACCAAAGCCGCAATTGAAGCGTGCGTTAAGCTTTCCGCTCGTTACCTCACCGATCGATTTCTTCCAGACAAAGCGATCGATATTCTCGACGAAGCCGGAGCTCGTTGCCGCATCGCTGCGATGACTCGCCCACCCGAAGTGAAAGGTCTCGAAGCGGAAATCGAAACCATCGTGATCGACAAAGAGGCTGCAATTAAAGATCAGGATTTCGAAAATGCGGCTGCCCTGCGCGACAAAGAGAAGAACAAGCGCAAGGAACTCGAAGACGTTCTCGAAGAATGGCGTGAAGCGAATGCCGAAAATATCGTGGCGGTCGAAGAAGACGACATCATGGCTGTGGTTGCCAAATGGACCGGCGTTCCACTTCAGCGGATGGAAGAAAAAGAAGCCGAGAAGCTTCTCAAAATGGAAGAAGAACTCCAGACCCGCGTCATTGGTCAGGACGAAGCCGTCAAAGCAATTTCCAAAGCACTTATTCGTTCGCGTGCCGACCTTAAAAATCCACGTCGTCCGATTGGTTCGTTTATTTTCCTCGGACCTACCGGGGTTGGTAAAACCTACCTCGCCAAGAATTTGGCTGAGTTCATGTTCGGTGATTCAGATGCATTGATCCAGATCGACATGTCGGAATACATGGAGAAATTCACCAGCAGCCGCTTGATTGGTTCGCCTCCGGGATACGTTGGTCACGAAGAAGGCGGCCAGCTTTCCGAAGCGGTTCGTCGTCGTCCTTACTCCGTTGTTCTGTTCGACGAAGTTGAAAAAGCACACCCGGATGTGATGCACCTTCTCCTCCAGATTTTGGAAGAAGGAATGATCACTGACAGCCTCGGCCGTAAGATTGACTTTCGGAACACCATCATCATTCTGACCTCAAACGTGGGTGCTGAACTGATCAAGAAGCAGACCAGCCTTGGTTTTGCGGCGATGGGAACCGATGCATCAGATGAAAATTACGATGCGATGCGGGATAAAATTCTCGATCAGTCGAAAAACATTTTCAAACCTGAGTTCCTTAACCGTCTCGACGAGAAAATCGTTTTCCATATGTTGGAGAAGGATGACCTCGTAAAGATTGTCGACCTCGAAATCGCAACCGTCCTGAAGCGTCTTGCTGAGAAAGAAATCATTCTCGAACTCGACACTACCGCGAAAGAATTTCTCGTAGAAGAAGGCTACGATCCCGCTTACGGCGCGCGTCCAATGCGTCGTGCAGTTGAGCGCCATCTCGAAGATCCACTCGCTGAGTTAATGCTTCGCGGCTACATCAAGCCAGGCAAAACCATCCACGTATCTCACACCGAAGACGAGAAAATGCTCGCCTTTGATACGGGTGATAATGACGATTCAACTCCCGAAGAAATCGTCGAAGAAGCAGCTGCAGTGACAGACGACAAGTGAGTCTGAAAGGACGATCGAGTTTCCAAGAATAAGTTTCGATAGCGCTTTGCCCTTAAAACAGGCAAAGCGCTTTTTCGTGAGATGGATCAATCAGCGTTCTATAATCGATTTTCCGGACTTGAGCGACTCTACGGCAAAGGTGCGCTGGAGAAATTTCAGGCAGCCCACATTGCCGTAATCGGCGTGGGCGGCGTCGGTTCATGGTCAGCCGAAGCCCTTGCCCGTACTGGGATTGGGAAGATCACGTTGATCGATCTCGACGAGGTCTGCATCACCAATACCAATCGGCAACTCCATGCCATTGAAGGCGAAATCGGGCGCACCAAAGCCTCCGCCACCGCAGATCGACTTCAAAAAATCAATCCCGACGCCGAAATTCACGCGTTGGAAGATTTTTTCCTGCCATCGAACGCCGATTCAATCTTAGATCTCGGATTCGATGTGGTGATTGATGGAATCGACAAAATCAGCCACAAATGTGAACTCCTCATCCGATGCAAAGAGCGGAACATTCCACTCATTATCTCTGGCGGAGCTGGTGGAAAAACAGACCCGGGTTCGATTACGATTTCTGACATAAACAATACCACCAACGACGCGCTCCTAAAACAGGTCCGACGAAAGCTCCGGCGCGAATTCGGATTCCCCCACGAGCACGATCGGACCCCATGGGGATTTCGAGCCGTTTACAGCACCCAAAATCCCGTTTTTCCATGGAAGGATGGATCCGTCCGAGACGGCCCCGAGCCGAGTAGCGACCTCGAAATGAATTGCGAAAACGGATACGGTGCAGCCTCCTTCGTTACTGGGACGTTCGGCTTTGCAGCAGCCGCTGAAGCAGCGGCGGAGGTTTTACGAACCAACAGGGTACGTTCAACGAATCAATAGGGTATGTTCGAAAAGCTGCTGCTTCGTGAAAAAAATTATTGAACCGGGGCCGGAGCAACTGCGGGACTTGGCGCTACGGCCGGAGTCGAGGGGCTTGTGTCACGGTCGCAGGCGCAGACGCTCCTGCGACAGCTGCTTGCTGAGCCTGATATTCCTGCAATGCTCGTTCCCGCGCAGCGCCTTGTTTTGCCGCGCAGCTATCGCATTTTAGGAGAGCACAGCTGGACAATGCGAACATCGAAACCGATGCGAGAAGAAGAAGTCGAAAAGTTTTCATCACAGGCGAAGGTAAAAACGAACCCCCGAAAGGCAAGTGTCGAATCCCCCGTTAGAAATTGATCCTGAAACCGGCTGGAAACTCTGCCCGCTGTGTCGTCGCCCCATTCCACCGGCGAAAGAAAGCAAACATCACCTGATTCCAAAACTTAAGGGCGGCAAACACGGGCCGGTCGCCATCGTTCACGAAATCTGTCACGGCAAAATTCACTCCGTTTTTACAGAAGCCGAATTGGCGAAAAATTTCGCAACGATCGAACTCATGCTCGAGCACGAAGAAATTCAGAAGTTCGTGAAATGGGTCAAAAAACGGCCCCCGGAATACAAATCAAGCAACCGTGGGAATCATCGGAGGAAGTGAGCCATCCCATTTACTTCCACGCCCAAATGTCTTTTTCGACAAGCAAGCCTTCATCCTTTTTTGGCTGATTCGACTGCAACCATTTTTTTGCTGACTCGTCGTTTTTTAAATACGCGTCCCAAAACTTTGTACTGATTTTCTGGATCGCGAGATGGTGATGAGGAATCCGGTTTTTCGCGCGGTCACCTGCGTCAGAAAACGCTGAGTGCTCTGCCCCTTCAAAAACGAGCTCGAATTTGTCTCCTACAGGAAGTGCTTTGTAAACTTCTCGGCGTGAAGCCGGAGTAGTCTTCGGGCTGATCGGACTTCCGTCTTTGGTTCCGGTCATACCAAGAAATGGTTTTTTAATCTCCGCAAAAGCTGACGCGGATGTCCCGCCACGAGGTTCTGACGGGCTCATTGCAAAGAACGCATCAAGTCGCGGATCTGAAACCGTTCGGCCTGCTCTGAATTTCTACCCCATCATGGCTTGAGTGGTCACCGCACCAAAACTATGGCCACACATTCCGATGTGCTCCAAGTCCAGCGCATCAACGAGCGGATGTTCTTTATCTGCGTTCCAACGTTCCAGCTGATCAATTACAAATGGCACGTCGTCGAATCGATCAAGCGTCGATTTCAGATTAGCCGCCCCTTTCATTGCCGACATCCGATCAGCCGGCCGCGCGTCTTTCCACACACTTTCATCGCTGCCATGATGTTGCATAAAAACGCAGACAAACTCCTGCTTTGCCCAATGAAGGCCGAGATAAACGCTGTTCATCCTCGAGCCACCCAGCCCGTGCGAAAAGAGAATTACTGGGAGTGGCGATTTTGATTCAGCGGGCAAATATACTTTTACTGGAACGACTCGATTCCTCTTGGAATCGTTGGGTTCAAAAAGCAATTCTTTGACCGACGAATCAACGAGCTCCTGAGAATTGAGAACCGCAGACAGAAAAACCAAGCAGCAAAATAGCAGAGACTTCATAATAACAAAGAACCCCTCGCTAGCTGTTTAGTTACAAATTTATCCCATCAACTCATAGCCTACGACGCTGAGCGCGTAGATTGCGGCAGTTTCACTCCGGAGCACGATCGGTCCCAGCGAGAGTGGAAGAAATCCTGCGCTGAAAGATTGGGAGATTTCCGCAGGAGTAAAATCGCCCTCCGGACCAATCATCATCGTTGCGGATGTCGGTCGATCGCCTTCGTGATCGGCTAGGATTTTTTTCAATGACTCCGCTTGATCACTGATCGCAGCGACCAGTCGAAATGGATCCGAAACAGAACTCAAAAAATTTTCGACAGACACCGGAGCGGCCACTTCAGGAAGCCAATTTTGACCGCACTGTTTGCAGGCCTCCAACGCAATCCTCTGCCATTTCTCCTGCTTTTTCGCGAGATCGTCTTTGCCGAGCTGCACCACCGTCCGCGCTGAAAGCAGCGGCACAATTTTCGAAGCGCCAAGCTCGGTCGATTTTTGGATGATCAAATCCATGTTTTTCCCTTTGGGAATCGCCTGCCCGATTGTTAAAATTGCCGGCGGGCGCGGCGATTGGCTTGTGAGAATCGGCTTCAGTTCAACCCGGTTTTTTTCCGAACTCATAATCTCAGATTCGGACTCCGTGCCAGCTCCGTTAAAAGCAATGATTCGCTCGCCCACCTGACAGCGCATTACGTCGCGGCAGTGGTGCGCTTCATCGCCGGTCAGAGCGAGCGCTTCAAGATTCCAGTCAGATTCGGGGATATAAAATCGGTACTTAGCCATTTTCTTAAAAGGGTATTTACGAGCGGGATTCGAAAAAAGACAACGTCCGTTTTTGATTCAACGCGGTGGAAAAATGTTCGCGAATGATATGCCGATTTTCTTCGGCGCGATCACATTCCGCCAGACTTTCGAAAGCCGTTCGAAGTTGATCAACGGTGTCATTGCCGATCGACACGACTTTTCCTGAAAGCGGCGGAATATGTTCGGCCAAGCCATTTCCATCACTGGTCACGACGGACAATCCATAGGCCGCGGCTTCGAGGCCCGCATTGGAAAATGGATCGTAAAGTGTCGGCAGAACAAAGGAATCAGCCGCTTCGTAAACCGGTTCGAGGTTTGAAACGGGCCCTGCGAAATGAATTCGATTTGTGTTTTTCACGCGAGGTTTTCGTTTGTCTTTTCCGGCCACGATTAGCCGGACATTTGCAGAATCCGGAAGCGCTTCGACGGCATCAATCGCAAACTGAAGCCCTTTCCGCTCCCACCCGGAACCCACGAAAAGGATCGCTTTTTTGTCAGGACCAACCGCCCACGAATCTCGCATTTCCTGACGCATTACGGCACGTTCATCAGCCATTCGTTCCGGTGCATCAAAGCCGTTTGGAATCACTGTGATCCGCTCTCCATTCATCCCAAATTGCGTTTCAATTTCGGTTTTCACCATCGTCGAATTGCAAATCACGCTGGTGTTTCCTTCAGGAGAAAAAAGCGATTTCTCAAGTTCGATCAGTTCACGGTGTTTTTTCTGAAAGCCGCGAAACCAGGTTTTACAGGTATTTTCAAACGGCGCCCGGCGCTCCAGCCACGCGGCATGGACGCCATCTCCAGCGCGGAAAACATCGCAGTTCCAAATGCGTTCAAGCGAGAAAACCAGATCGCAATGCGATTTCGGATTCGCCTTTTCGAGTGCATCCGCAAAGCAGCGCGGCGATTTCCCAACGCTGTCGAACGTGATCGTTTGCCTGTTTTTCCACACCGACTCCGGCCAGCGTTTATCGCAGAAAAGAATCACGCTGTGCCCTGCAGCTTCAACCGCATCGGCAAACCGAAGCAGGTATTTTTCGGCACCACCCGTCGCCGAGTAACCGCGTCTGACGAGACCAATTTTCACGTGCCAAAATATCGGTCACCAGCATCGCCAAGTCCCGGAACGATGTAGGATTTTTCGTTGAGACATTCATCCAGCGCCGCCGTAAAAATCGGCACGTCAGGATGTGCTTTGTGAAACTCAGCCACACCTTCCGGCGCAGCGATCAGGCAGACAAAACGAATTCGCGTCGCGCCCGCCTCCTTCAACTGAGAAGCCGCTTCGATTGCGCTTCCCCCGGTTGCCAGCATGGGATCGATCAGAAAGACATCTCCGTCCGTGATATTGTCGGGAAGCTTGCAGTAATATTTCTTGGGCTGAAGCGTTTCTTCATCTCGAAACAGCCCGATGTAGCCGACATGCGATTCCGAAACGATATCGGAAAATCCGTTTTGCAGCCCGATTCCAGCTCGCAGAATCGGAACGAAAATAATCGGCCGTTTCAGTTCATCTGCCTGCATCTTCGTAATCGGCGTTTCCACCTCAAGCGGCTTTGTTTCTAAATCACGAGTCACTTCAAAAGTCATCAACCGAGCGACATCGTGCAACGCCTCACGAAAAGCGGCCGTCTCCGTGCTTGCTTGGCGAATCACCGCGAGCCGGGTGCGGATCAACGGGTGATCAACGATGGTGAGATTTTCTGCGCTCATAAATTAACCGGTTCCACGATCTAACCCTGTTGGTTCGACGAATCAACCCTATTGGATCGTGGAAAGTTTTACGACCAACTCACCCGCATCGCAGGATTCTCCCTCGCGAGCGGCCAGATTTTTTAGAGAAACGGTTGGGAATTCTGATCCAACGATGACCGCGTGTTTCGCGCCGCTTTGCTCAGCTGATTGAAATTGCTTGCCGACTTTTGCAGGTGACAGCGGCAAACCGGTTCGGAATCCGGCATTGCGGAGTTTTTGAACGACACCCAATGCATCCGCCCGTTTTTCTTCGTCAGCGACGACAACAAATACGTCAATCGCGGACGCTTCGCCTACGGCGGCTTCAAGCTTTTCATTGGTGTGGGCAGTTTCACGAATGAGATCAGTGATGACCATGTCACCCATCGCGAACCCGCAAGCGGGCATATCGACGTTGCCGATAAGTTTTACGAGCTGATCGTATCGACCACCACCCGCGACGGCACGCATTCCTTTACTGACGTCGAAGACTTCGAAAACGGCCCCGGTGTAGTAGGCTAGGCCGCGAACGATGTTGAGATCAACTTTCACAAATTCAGCGAGTCCACGGCCAGTCAGATCAGCTTTGATCGCCGCAATCCGCTCAGAGGCAGCTTCGCCAGTAGCGATGAAATCGCGAATTTGTTGAAGAGACAGACCAAGCTCGCCGAGCAATTCATCTGATCTTTCAGGACGCTCGCGCTCGAGCTTATCGATAATTTGAAGGAAATCGTTGGCCTTTTCTTCCGTTACTCCGTTCAACGCAGCGAAATCTGTCCATGCATTTCGATCACTGAGACGAATCGAAAAATCATCGGGAGTGAAACCGAGTTCGCGCATCAAGTCGATCGAAAGGGCAATTAACT
>ERZ887942.1715-NODE-1715-length-14580-cov-6.051360_pt1 | contig 14580 bp, 11 predicted proteins | sample MGYA00521099_ERZ887942 | MGnify/ENA primary metagenome ERZ887942 (study PRJEB32303, sample SAMEA104408605) | aquatic metagenome | biome: Brackish water; feature: Pelagic; material: water | place: Baltic Sea | collected 2014-06-07T06:48:00 | depth 16,251 m ... | reverse complement strand
TATAAAGATTATTGGTTACCAAATCAGCCAAACCAATATCCCAATAATTACTTTTTAACATGGGGAACTAACCCTTATCTTATTGTAAATGAAAATTTGAACGCATTTAAACATAATAGGATGTTTGGTAATGTTAAAACAAACTATAAGTTTAACGATAATTTTTCTGCTTTTGTAAGAGTTGGTATGGACACTTATGGAGATAGAAGACAATCTAGAAGACCAGCGCAACGAGCTTTTAGACAAGGTTTATATAGAGAGCAAGATATCTATTTACAAGAGTTAAATGCCGATGTTTTAGCGACCTACACTAAAGACTTATCTGATAAATTTAGCTTAGAAGTAAATGCTGGTGCAAGCACATTTAGACAAATTATAAGTAATAAAATAGCGCAAACAAACGATTTAGCATTACCTGGTATCTATAGCCTTGGTAATGCTGCAGATATACTCGCAATTACGCAAGTAGATACTGAGAGAAAACTAAATAGTGTTTATGGTACTGCTGAATTGAGTTATGATGATAAATTATATTTTGATGTTACAGCAAGAAATGATTGGTCTTCAACTTTGCCAGTAGGAAATCAAAGCTTTTTTTACCCATCAGTTGGTATTAGCGCAGTAATTTCAAAAATGACTGAGTTGCCAGACTTTATCTCATATTTAAAATTAAGAACGAGTTATGCGCTAACAGGTAATAGTACAAGACCAGGAGTAATAAATAATTCTTATAATCTAGGTGTAACACCAGGGTCTGTTACTAACGGCACTACTTTTACAGATCAGAACCTTCAGAATGAAAAAACAGAAGCTATAGAATTTGGTATTGATTTAAGATTACTTGATAATAGATTAAATTTTGATATAGATTATTATAATTATACTACAACAGATCAAATACTTACCGCACCAATAAGTCAAAGTACAGGGTTGTCTTCTAGAAGGTTCAATGCTGGAGAAATAAAAAGTTCAGGTATTGAGATTATTTTAGCAGCAAAGCCAATAGTTTCAGAAAACTTTAATTGGAAATCCACTTTTAACTTTTCTAGAAGCAGATCTGAGGTTGTTAGTCTTGCAGATGGTATTGAGACAGTAATTATTGCAAATGGTCCTTCTGGAGCAACTCTTGAAGCAAGACCAGGTGGTAGAATGGGAGATCTTTATGGAAGAGGATTTGAGAGAGACCCTCAAGGAAATATTATTTTAGAAAACATTGGAGGGTTAATGAGGCCTAAGCTGGGCAATGACATAAAGAAATTAGGAAACTATAATCGAGATTGGACTTTAGGTATAACAAACAATTTTAACTACAAAAATTTTAATTTAAATATATTTCTAGATTATAGACATGGTGGTGATTTTTTCTCCTTGACTGGTTCTCAGTTATACAGATCCGGATCTATTACAGAAACGCTTCCGTATAGAACAGAAGATTTTGTGCCAGATGGTGTTGTAGATAATGGCAACGGTACATTTACTCAAAACACACAAACCACTACTGGATATGATTGGTATAGATCATATTGGGATAAATCTAACACTGAAGCCAACACCTATGATTCTACATTTTTAATGCTAAGAGAGATTTCATTAGGTGTAGATTTAAAACCATACTTTAAAAATTTGCCTTTTGAAAAAATAAAACTTTCATTATTTGGTAGAAACTTGGCAACGTGGACAAAAGACAATTTTGTAAGACATTTTAATCCGCAAGTATCAAGTTTTACTGGAAGTAGTTTTGTGCCTGGTTTTGAAATTGGTCAGCTTCCTGGAGCAGCAACTTATGGTTTAAACCTTAATGTGTCATTTTAATTAAAAAGAAATCATGATGAAAAATATATATAAAATCAAAGTATTAATATTGAGTGCATTTTTATTTGCAGCTTGTACAGAAGGTTTCGAAGAAATCAATGTTGATAAAAATTTACCATTAGAAGCCGATTCTGGAAGACTACTACCTAGTACAATTTTTGATGGACTTAATTCGCATTTAAACCTTCAATTGAACTTAACCAATCAAATAATGCAGTATAAAGTCTTTAGAAATGATAATGAATTAGACGCATACAACTTTACTTCGGGTGCAGGAATATTTGAGAGTTTTTGGAGCGATGTATATCATATAATTCAAGATAGTAATGAATCTATTGCTTATGCGCAAGAAAACGGACTTAATGCTTATGTTGGCGCAGGAAAAACTATAAATGCTTTTTATTTAGCAGCCTTAACAGAATTATGGATTGATGTTCCTTACTCTCAAGGCGCAACAGGATTAGATAACATTCAACCAGTTTATGATAAACAGCAAGATATTTATCCACAGGTATTAACGCTTTTGGAAGAAGCAAATACTGCTTTTGCAAGTGATACTGAAGGGTTTGTTTTAGGTGGTGATATTCTTTTTGACGAAGATATAATGCAATGGAGAAAAATGGCAAACTCGTTACGATTACGCTATTTATTAAGACTTTCAAATCAAGGATCTGTAAATGCAGCCTCACAAATAAATACAATGGTTTCTAATCCTTCAACATATCCAATCATAGACAGTAATGATGAAGCTGCTATTTATGATTTTACAGGCGTTGCTCCAAATACTTCAGGCTTTTCACTAAGAACTACTTTAAGTGGGTTAAGTCCTTCGGTAAGATTTGTTGACGTGCTTGATGGTGTAGATGCTAATAATGATGCAGATGATGATCCACGTTTAGCCTTTTTTGCAAGTAAACCATTTGGAGATGGGGTGACCCCTTACGTTGGACCTTATGTAGGTGTTCTAAGCGGAACAACAAGAGAAGTAGCACAAGGAACTGGTGGAAATGCAGAGTTATTTGCATCTCAATTTACAAGTAGGTTTCAAAGTGATAGAGGTTTATTAGATTTTGTATTCATAAGTTATGCTGAAGTACAATTTATTTTGGCTGAAGCTAGATTAAATAATTGGATTACAACTTCTACAGCTCAAAGTTATTATGAAGCAGGAATTGCAGCTAATCTTGCATATTGGAATTTAGATATGCCAGCAGATTTTTTAACAAGAGGAGATGTGGTTTGGGATGATACCCTTGATACTTTAATGAATCAAAAATGGATAGCCATGTTTTTTAACAATACATTAGAAGTATGGGGCGATTATAAAAGAACAGGTGTTCCAAACTTAGTTCCAGGTCCTTTAGCTACAACGGTTACTAATGGACTAATTCCAACAAGAGTGTTCTATCCAACTTTAGAGCAATCTGTAAATGCTACTAATTATAGTGCAGCGTCTTCAAGCATTGGGGGTGATATAATAACGGCTAAGCATTGGTACCAGAATTAAATATTTTGAAAGTTTAAATTTTGTTTGAGTTAGTTGTAAAATTAGCCAAAGTTACTATATGATTTCTTTGGCTAATTTATTAACACAATTTGTGACAAAATAGCTTTCTAAAAATCAACAGCATAGCTTGCATTAATTATAGAATAGACTTTCATGAAGGAGAAATTAATTATGATACCTGGCACTCTCTGTGATGATAATCTTTTCAAGTATCAAGCGGAAGGTTTAAAAGATTTGGTTGATTGCCGTGTGGTAAGTAACAGTAGTTCTTCTAGCTTAAAACAAGTAGCTAAGAATATTCTTAAAAAACAAACAGGGTCTTTTTCTATAATAGGACTTTCTTACGGCGGTATCATTGCATTTGAGTTATTAAGACAAGCACCAGAAAGAATCAATAAATTGGTTTTAATGAACACCAATTACAAAGAACCTTCAGAACAAACAAGAATAAATCAGCAACGGTTTATTGGTATGGCTTATTTAGGTCAATTTAAAGAAATAACCTCTGAGATATTAATTGATGCCATGCTCCATCCAAAAAATGCTGAAAAACAAGAATTAAGAGAGACCATTTTAAATATGGCGTTAAATGTAGGTATTGATGGTTTTTTTAATCAAGTTAAAGCGCAATTAGGTAGACCAGATAGTACAAAGGATTTACAAAACATTAAGTGTCCTACATTAATTATAACAGGAAGAGAGGATAATATTTGCCCATTAAAATTACATGAAGATATGGCAGAAGCAATTCCTAATTCAACTTTAAAAGTTATAGAAGAATGTGGGCATTTAAGCACATTAGAACAACCCAATTTAGTTAATAATATAATAATTGATTGGTGGAATAATAACTAAGTAATGCGTAAAAACAAATTAAAAGAAATATTAAAATCTCAAAAGCCTGTTGCTTGTGGTTGGTTGCACATACCAAATTCATGGACAGCCGAAGTTATGGCAAATGCTGGTTGGGATTGTGTAACTGTAGATATGCAACATGGGTTGCATAGCATAGAAACTGCTATACAAATGATGCAAGCCATATCAACAACAGAGACTGTACCACTTGCTAGGTCAAATTGGAATTCTCCCGGAGAGATTATGAAATTACTTGACGGTGGTGCTTATGGGATTATTTGCCCAATGATTAATACTAAAGAAGAATGTGAATCTTTTGTCGGAGCATGCAAATATCCTCCTTTAGGTTATAGAAGTTTTGGGCCTACCAGAGCGAGAGTTTATGCTGGTATGAATTATGGTGATTATGCAAATGATGAAATTCTTACACTGGCAATGGTAGAAACCCAACAAGCAATAGAAAATATTAGCGGAATCTGTTCTGTTAAGGGATTAAATGGCATTTTTATTGGTTCTGGAGATTTGAAATTATCGATTAAAGCAACAAATAATGTAGTTGATGCTACCAAATTGTTTAATCAAGCAGTAGAGACAGTTTTAAGAGAATGTCAACAAAGAAATTTAGTGGCAGGTGTTTGGTGTGCCACGGTAGAAGATGCTAAAAAAATGATAGAAAGAGGCTTTAAGTTTATAGCACTTAAATCTGATAGTATGATGTTAACCCAATACGCAAAAGAACAAGCCTTAGCTATAAAAAAAGGACTCTAAGATTTATTAAGACCTATGACGTATATAGAAACTCAAAAATTAGAAAGAGATGGCTTAAAGCAAAACCTTCCTGGGTTTAATAATAAGTATCAAAATATAGTTGATTATATATTAAAAATTACGGAAGATATCTGGGAGAATAAAGAAATAAATCTAATTTATGATACTTATGAAAAAGACATATTAATTCATACTGGCGCAAGAAAAATAAATGGTGTAGAAGAAGTAATAAATGGAACAGTAGATACACTTGCCTCCTTTCCAGACAGAAAAATGGGAGGAGAAACAGTAATTTGGTCAACAGATAATAGAGGAGATTTCTATTCTTCACATCGTATTCTTTCTACAGCTACAAACCTAGGCGATACCGTTTTTGGAAAACCTACTGGCAAAAAAATCTTTTTTAGAACTATTGCTGATTGTAAAATTGCAAACAATAAAATTTATGAAGAATGGTTGGTAAGAGATAATCTTCATATTCTATTGCAACTTGGTTTTGATCCTGTAGAAATGGCAAAAAAAGATGCTACATATAAAGAAAAACCAATCTCAACACCGGTTAGTTCATTGAAAGAAAAAGGAGTAAATAACTTATCATATCCTGAAGACTTAGTTTATAGCTTAATTACCAATATTTGGAAAGACAAAGAATGTTCTAATTTAAATAACCATTATTCAGAAAATAGTACACTGCATGCTATATGTAATAATGATGTTAGAGGAATTGCAAATATCCAAGCATACATTCAAACCATCTTAAATTCATTTGTAGAAGTTGCCATAAATGTTGAACGCATTACATCAAATAGAAAAGGTAATTCAACAGAAATAGCAGCACGTTGGTTCATTAAAGGAAAAACAGTGCAATCTGGTGTATTTGACACAGAATCATCACATGAAATTTATATTCCAGTGTTAAGTCACTATAATATAGAAGACGGAAAAATTAAAGATGAATGGATGGTTTATGATGGTTTTGATGCTCTCTGTCAAATTTATAGTTAATGCAATTATCTTGTGGATATCAACTTAAAAAATAAAGAAACTATATTACAATTCTTTCAAGAATTGAATAAGTCTGATAAAAATTCGCGGAAAGAAGTCTTACAAAATTATTTACATCAAAAAAGTGTTGCAAATATATCTAAACCTTTTGATGAGTATGTTGGTATAGGCGATTTCAAAACAGGATTTGTAGATTCATTATTCGATGCATTTCCAGATATTGAAATACAACCATACATTGTTATGGGAGGCAAATCTGGAGATAATAATTGTGTATGTGTTGCTGGAAATTTTATAGGAACATTTTTAAACGATTGGTTAACAATCCCTGCAACACAACAACCAGCCTATATACGATTTCATGCGACTTTTTTTATTAGCGATAATAAAATAACAAGAGCATGGTATTTTCTCGATATTTTAGAGGTGATTAGACAAGCTGGTTATAATTTATTTCCATTTAAAGGATTGCAACAACCTGCACCAAACCCAATGATAGGTGATGGTATTATTACTTATAATGTAGCAGAAAGTGAAAGTTTAAAATCGTACAACCTTACAAACGCCATGATTGATGGTTTATTAGAGTTTGATGGGAAATCAATAGACTCTATGGAACAAGAGCGCTTTTGGGATGTTAAAAACATGATGTGGTATGGTCCAGGAGGGATAGGCACAACAAGAGGATTAAAAGGATTTCAAGACAATCATCAAATTCCATTTTTAAAGGCTTTCCCAGATAGAGGTGTTTTTGAAGAAGATAAAACCACAAATTTTGTAAACATAGCCGAGGGGAATTACACATGTCATTTTGGATACCCAATAATGAATGGTAAACATACAGGAGATGGTTGGTTAGGTTTAAAACCAACTAACAAATCATTTACCATGAGAGTAATGGATTTTTGGAGACGAGAAGAAGATAGACTAAAAGAAAATTGGGTAATGATAGATATGATAGATGTATTAGAGCAATTTAATATAGATGTTTTTCAATTACTTAAAACATATAAAAATTAATGATTGCAACGTCAGATAACATAAAAACAGTAAATAAAAAGACAATAGTTTCTTTCTTTAAGGAAATGAATGCTACAAAGACTTCTGATGTTAAAAATGTTTTAGAAAATTATTGTGATGAAAATATTATAGTAAATATTACGAGTCCTTTTGAAGAAATAAATGGTATCGAATCATTTTACAATGAATTTTGCCAACCGTTATTATCGTCTTTTCCAGATTTAGAAAATCAACCCTATATTTTAATTGGAAGCGATTATGAAGGCAAAAATTATGTTAGCTGTACAGGTAATTTAGTAGGAACTTTTAAAGAAGATTGGTTAAGTATTCCAGCAACCAACCAGCCAACTTGGTTGCGTTTCACAATACTTTTCAGAATAGAAAATAATAAAATAATAAAAGCATGGTATTTTTTTGATATGCTAGATATCATCAGGCAAGCAGGTTTTAATCTCTTTCCTAACAAAGGAATAGAATTAGTTCCACCAGCACCGATGACCAATGATGGAATTTTAAACTATGACACAAATTCCGATGAAGGAGAAAAAACGTTGAACTTAATAAATAATATGCTTGACGGTTTGAGCAATTATGACGGAAAATCTGTAGATTCTATGGGGCAAGAACGTTTTTGGGACACCAAGAATATGATGTGGTATGGTCCATCAGGAATAGGCACAACACGAGGCTTAAAAGGGTTTCAAAACAACCATCAGTTACCTTTTTTAAAAGCCTTTCCAACAAGAGGTATGCTTCCTAAAACACAAGAAGACCAGTTTTGTCAATTAGGAGATGGTAATTATGCATTCGATTTTGGGTTTCCATTAATGTACGGGACTCATCTCGGTAATGATTGGTTAGGTTTATCTGCTACAGGAAAAAAAATCACAATGAGAGTACTCGATTTTTGGAGGAAAGAAGATGGTAAATTAAAAGAGAATTGGGTGATGATTGATATGGTTGATATTTTAAATCAATTAGGAATTGATGTTTTCGAATTATTAAAAACTGAAATCAAAAAAAACTAAATATGTTAAAAAACAGACTTATAGAATATGAAGATTTAATTCCCTGTAAAGCCGCTTTTATAGATGCTAAAACACCTGGAAGTCACTTAAAGGATAATTATAGTATTATAGGAGGAGGTGTTTCAGAAAGTACCCATCAAAAGGTTAATTTATCAGAAAAACACGGTTTTTGCATTGGTGCAGCAGGACAACCACCTCGTGTAAAAAACTCGCCACATTCTCATTTTACTGCCGAAGTATTTATGGTGTATAGTAGTCATTGGCGATTTTATTGGAATAATGATGAAAAAAGCGAAATTATTCTGCATCCTGGAGATATTATTTCATTACCAACCAATATGTTTCGAGGTTTTGAAAACGTTGGAGACGAATACGGAATGATATTTTCAATATTAGGACATGATGATGCTGGTGGCGGTGTAGAATGGCTACCTCGAGTTATAGAAGAAGCTCAAGGCTATGGATTGGTGTTATTGGAAAACGGAAAATTAGTAGATACAACAATTGGAGAAACTGTTCCAGAAGGTATGAAGCCAATGCCGACTTTAACACAAGAACAGTTAGCAAAATTTGACCAATATACAGTTGAAGAAATGTCTAAACACGTTGGTTTTGTTGGTAATTACAAAGCTTCAGTTTCTAAAAATTTACCAAAATTATCTTCAGATACTATCAGATGGATTGATGTTTTAGGGCCTCAAGACACTAAAGAATATAATTTTGCAGTAAAACAAGGTGACCCAAAGGGAGACGGATTTAATGTTTTTGCCTTACAAAGTGATAACACAGGAGCAACAGAAACATATAGTCGTGATGAAGTTGAAGTACTATTAGTACATCGTGGCGAATTTGAAGTCTTTTGTTCTCATAATGGAGAAGACATAAAATCAACTTTAAAAAACGGAGACATTTTTACTTTTCCTAAAGGAGCAACAAGGAGCATAGAAGCTAAAACCTATGGTTTAGCATATTTTGTAGTAGGCACAGATTATCCTAAAGCACCAGAAAAATTATAGAATATATAGACAATATCTTTAAAGGTTAAAAAAATAATCAAAAAATATGTTTGAGCTGAAATTATTGAAAATTATAAAACTGAGCGTAATGGTCATGATTATACTTCCTTTCAGTTGTAATACGGTATCTCACCAACAATCTGAGTCACCAAGTATTATCTTTCCATATAAATGGGTAGGGAACATAGATAAAATTAAATTCAATGAGCCATCTGGAATTTGTTGGCATTCTCAACGTAAAACCTTGTTTCTTGTTGGAGACCAGGGAGATATATGCGAAATCAAACCTGATGGAACACTAATCAGTCAAAAGAGGATCCGTAGTGCAGATTTTGAAGGGATCACCCACGACCCGTCGACAGGACTCTTGTATATTGCCGTTGAGGGGGAGGAATCTATCATAGAGCTCAATCCAGAAACACTTGAAGTTTTGCATGAGTTCTCATTGCCGAGAAAATTCAAAGACAAGGTTGTCATGAAGTCAGGCGGTCAGGGAATTGAAGCACTCACCTTTGTGCCCGACATGGCCCATCCAGAGGGTGGTACATTTTGTGTTGCAAACCAATCATTCAGCACTAATGACGAAGATGATATCTCTGCAATATTTATGGTTGAGCTCCCATTAAGAAGCAAAACAGGAGAACCGAAACTGCTTAACTACTTCAATCCAGGGATTATTGATGTGTCCGGGCTTTACTACTCACCTATAGATGGGCACTTATTCGTAATAAGTGACGCCTGCAATATCATTCTAGAGTATTCACCTACATACAAACTGCTAAAAGAGTTTGCCTTTCCAGGAAAAGACCAAGAAGGGATTGCTGTAGATGATAATGGTTTTATGTATATAGCGCAGGACTCTGGAGGTATAATCAAGTTGAAATGGCTCAAAAATGAATGAATCATGCTGAAACGAAAAAAGGATGACAATGTCATGAACAAAGACGTAATAATGCAATACTATTCTAAAGTACTATGTATTTGTGGAATACTACTAATACTTATCAGTTGTAAGCAAGGACCTAATATTGAACGAGTAGAAAATAACATTTCATCGATCTCTATTAAAGGCTTGCAAAATCGTATTTACGATGCAAAATTATCTCACGAGAAAGAGCTGCAAGGTACAGATGATTACACCGCTGATCTAATGTCTTACTACTCTGATGACTTGAAAGTTTATACCTTAATTAATACGCCTACAACTGAAAAACCAAAAAACGGATTTCCAATACTAATATTTGGTCATGGTTTTCATCCTGAACCAAAAAAGTATGGAGTAAGCACAGAATCGGGTAAAGATTGGCGACCAGGAGATTATTATCGGGGCATACCAGAAGCTTATGCTAAAAAAGGATATTTAGTAATTACACCAGATTATAGAGGGCATAATGTTTCTGAAGGTTTTGAATACACGCAAACAAGTTATTTAGCAAGTACTTATTATGCAATAGATGTGTTACATCTTATTTCTGCATTATATCAATTAGAAGATGGGAATACAGATAATGTATTTTATTTAGGTCATTCTATGGGAGGAGATGTAGGGTTAAAAATACTGCTTGCTTCAAAACAAATTAAAGCAGCTAGTATTTGGGCTGGAGTTTCAGCGTCTGCAATAGAGCAAGTATTGTACTATAGCAAATATTATGATAAAAATAATAGTAAAGTAACCAATGAATCCATTCAAAATTATAAAAGCAAATTAAATGAAGTTATAAGCAATTTAGATTTTGAATATGATATAAGTTCAGGAGATGCTATTAATTATGTTGAAGATATAGAAACACCCTTAATTTTACATCATGCACAATGGGAAGCATCAGTTCCTTACCAATGGTCGGCAGCATTAGCATCAAAACTATTTATACATAATAAAGAATTTGAGTTCTATACTTATAATAGTAAAAATCATCTTTTTAAAGATGAAAATAGAGCTATAGCAATTCAAAGAGATTTAGATTTTTTCAACAAAATAAAAACAACAAAAATCAATAAAAATGGCAGTTAAATACATTAAAAAAGGGATGGCAGCAGAAGAATCTGCTGCAAATCAGGCAAAAACAAGACAAATAGTGGAAGGTATTCTTTCTGATGTCGAAAAAAGGGGAGACGAAGCAGTTCGTGAGTTATCATCTAAATTTGATAAATGGAGCCCAGAATCATTTAGGCTTTCAGATAATCAAATTCAAGAAATAATCTCAAAGATTCCTAAAGGAACAATTGATGATATTAAATGGGCTCAAGCTCAAGTACGTCGCTTTGCTCAGATTCAGAAATCGGCGTTGAGAGATGTGGAAATAGAGACTATTCCAGGAGTAATACTTGGGCATAAAAATGTTCCAGTAAATAGTGTAGGATGCTATGTTCCAGGTGGTAGATACCCTATGGTAGCTTCGGCTCATATGAGTGTGCTTACGGCTAAAGTTGCAGGGGTTAAAAGAATTATAGCCTGTACACCTCCAGATCCAAAAACTGGTGTTCCTCCAGCGGAAACAGTAGCAGCAATGCATTTTGGTGGTGCAGATGAGATCTATATCTTAGGTGGTGTACAAGCAATGGCAGCTATGGCTTATGGCTGTGTTGGTATGGAGCAGGTAGATATGATTGTAGGCCCAGGAAATCAATATGTAGCCGAAGCAAAAAGACAATTATTTGGTCGCGTTGGAATTGATTTATTAGCAGGCCCTACAGAAACTCTAGTTATTGCAGATGATACAACTGATGCTGAAATGGTAGTTACAGACCTTTTAGGGCAAGCTGAGCATGGACCAAATTCTCCAGCGATTTTATTAACTAATAGTGAAACATTAGCGATGCAGATTGAAGATGAAGTCAAAAAACAATTAGCAGTATTGTCAACAGCAGATTTGGCAAGTAAATCTTGGGATGACTACGGTGAAATAATTTTAGTTGATAGTTATGAGGAAATGGTAGAAGTGGCAGATGATATAGCAAGTGAGCATGTTCAAGTTAACACTAAAGACCCTCAGTATTTTAAAGATAATATGACAAATTATGGAGCCTTATTTTTGGGTAATAGAACAAATGTAGCTTATGGTGATAAAGCCATCGGAACTAACCATACATTACCGACAAAAAAAGCAGCGCGTTTTACAGGTGGATTATGGGTTGGTAAGTTTATTAAAACGTGTACCTATCAAAATGTAATAACAGACGAGGCCAGCGTTTTAGTTGGTGAATATTGCTCTCGCTTATGTGAAATTGAAGGTTTTGCAGGACATAAAAAACAGGCCGATATTCGCGTTGAGAGATATAGCAAGTAGGTTTAACTATAAAAGGTATATTAGTATGTCACATCATTAAATATAAAGGATATTATGGACAAGTTCGGAGGGCTTAATTGGGCAATTATTGTTATTTATCTTTTGGCTAACTTATTACTAGGTTTTGTTTTATCTAAAAAAGTTAGTACAGCCAAAGATTTTTATATAGGAAGAAAAACTACGCCTTGGTGGGCTATTGGTATTTCTGTTTTAGCAACTTATGTAAGTGCTATGACTTTTTTAGGCGCTCCGGCTTGGTCTTATAAAGCTGGATTGTCTGTTATTGCAATTCACCTTAATTATCCGTTAGTTATTATTATCGTAATGTCTTTGTTTGTGCCATTCTTTATGCAAACTGGTGTTATTTCAATTTATGAATATCAAGAAAAACGTTTTGGAAAAGCCTCTAGAACCGTGATTTCACTAATATTTTTAGTAACCCAGTTACTGTCTTCTGCAGCTATACTATATGGATCTGCACTTGTTATTGGCTATATAACCGGAATAGATGTTACTACAAGCATAATTGTGGTGTCACTTATTACATTAGTTTACACTTCTTTAGGTGGTATTACGGCTGTTATTTGGACGGATGTATTTCAATCTGGAATATTTTTAGTAGCTGGCTTTATTGTGCTTTTTGTACTGATAGATCAACTACCAGATTCTTTAATTGACACGCTTTCTAGTCTAAAAACTAAAGGGAAAATTAATCCCATAAATTTAAGTACAGATCCTAGTGTAGATACAACAATTTGGGCAGGTATTATTGCCATGACCGTTTACCATGTAACCATTTATGGTGCGAACCAAATGATGATGCAAAGAACATTGGGTGCAAAAAATATAGGAGACGCTAAAAAATCTTTAGCTTTAATGGGTTTTGCAGCATTTTTTATCTATTTTTTATTCATATTTATAGGTGTTCTTTTTTACCAATATTATCAAGGAAGAGAATTTGATAATGACAATACAATTATGTTAGAGTTTGCAGAAAAAGTAGGGTTTCCTGGTTTTATAGGGATTATAGCTGCGGCAGTACTATCGGCAAGTATGTCAAGTTTGTCATCTGCATTAAACTCACTTTCCACAATTTCAACAAGTGGGTTTTATGAGAAATACTTAAGACCGAATGAAACACCAAAACATTATCTAAAAGTAGCACGAATTTCAACTATGTTTTGGGCTATCTTAATCATTATGCCTGCGATTGCTTTTTCTAGTACAACTGGTTCCATATTAGAATTGATCACCAAAATAGGTTCGTACTTTGTAGGTGCTAAATTAAGCATGTATATGTTAGGGTTTTATTCTAAACAAACAACTGAAAGGGGGCTTTTAGTTGGCGTTGCTGTTGGCTTTATTGTGTTATATTTTGTACATGAATACACAGATATTGCATGGACTTGGTATGCGGTTATTGGAGGGGTATTTAATATTATCGTTTCAATCATAGCAAGCATTATTATTGATGGAAAGCAAAAAAATTGGTCACTATATTCAATTCCTGGACAAAAGGCTAAATTTAAATTAGAAAACAAACCAGAAAAGGAAAATGGTTGGTATGTTATTCCTGGAAAATTAGATAGAGTAAGTTATTATTTGTTAGGATTCTTTGTGCTTACTATCGTATTTTTATTATCAATCGAAAACTTTATTAAATAAAACATTTAAAATGAAATCAAATAAAACCGCATTAGTAACTGGAGGAAGTGGAGGAATTGGCTCCGAAATATGTAGATATTTATCAAATAATGGTTATCAAGTAATTATTAACGAAATTGATTCTGGAGAAACGAGAGCACAAGCTGTTTTAAAAACGCTAAAAAATGATGGCCATTCTGTTTATTTAGCATCAGTAACAGATAGTGATAAACTAAAAGAAATGGTTGCTTTCGTAGAAGAAAAGTATGGGCATTTAGATATTTTGGTTAATAATTGTGGGGTAACAACACCTGTAGCTCATGATGATTTGGATGGCTTAACAGATGAATGGTTTGATAGAATTATGCAAATAAATGTTAGAGGTTCATTTGCAAGTATTAGAGCACTTAAACCTGTTTTACTTAAAGCAAATATGCCTATTGTGGTTAATATTTCGTCAATAGCTGGTCGTACTGCAGTTGGCAGTAATGTCGCATATTGTGCATCTAAGGCAGCTGTAGATTCATTAACAATGTCTTTAGGTAGAGCATTGGCTCCTGAAATAAGGGTTGTTTCTTTGGCTCCAGGTTGGGTTAACGGGGAATATGCTAAACAACTCCCTAGAGAATATATTAAAG
>ERZ887942.1711-NODE-1711-length-14608-cov-6.487734_pt1 | contig 14608 bp, 9 predicted proteins | sample MGYA00521099_ERZ887942 | MGnify/ENA primary metagenome ERZ887942 (study PRJEB32303, sample SAMEA104408605) | aquatic metagenome | biome: Brackish water; feature: Pelagic; material: water | place: Baltic Sea | collected 2014-06-07T06:48:00 | depth 16,251 m ... | reverse complement strand
CGTTTCGACAACGTGCTTCTGCCGAAAATGCTCGGTGCCTGGCATCTCCATCAGGCGACGCTCGGCATTCCGCTTGAACACTTTATCTCTTTCAGTTCGTTCTCCGCCGTTATTGGTGCGGTGAAGCAGTCGAACTATAACGCAGGAAACTGTTTCCTCGATCAGATTGCTTACTACCGTCGAGGTCTGGGACTTCCTGCGCTCACCTTCAATTGGGGTGCACTTACCGGAGCTGGTTTTGTTGAACGAAACGAGAAGACCAAAGATTACCTCAAGCTCGTCGGACTCGGTTCGACGGACATGGATGAAACGCTCAAGCTTTTCTCCGATGGTATTCCAACGGCCGCGACTCAGCTCAGCTGTGCCCGGGTTGATTGGATCTTGCTCGCTCGACTCAGCCCAAGTGTGGGTCAGACGAAGATGTTTGAAAGCGTTGTTCCACGCAGTTCCGGATCTGGTGGCGATTCCATGGCCGCTCGGATCATGGAAGCCGCTCCCGACAAGCGGATGGCGATGGTCGAAGATGTCATCGCCGCTCAGGTCGGTGCCGTTTTGGGAACCGATTCGACTAAGATCGACAAAGACACACCGCTTACGAATCTTGGCCTCGACTCGCTCATGGCGATCGAATTGGTCAACCGTATCGAAGACAAGATAGGCATGTCTATGCCAATGGGGTCTGTTTTGAACGGTCCAAACATTCGCGATCTGTCGCGTCCTGTCTTGGAACAGCTGATTGATGCCGCTGGCGACGAAGCCGTCGGTTCAGCCGCTGGAAGCTCCGATCTGGTTGAGTTCGAAGTCACGGGCGAGATGCCTGCGAAGTTCCCGCTTTCCGAAGGTCAACGCGCTCTATGGTTCCTCAATCGTTTTGCGCCGAATTCCTCAGCTTACAATCTGATTTTCTCAGGGAAATTCACGCCGTTGCTCGATATCGACGCGATGAAGAAAGCCTTCGCGCTTCTCTTCGAACGTCATCCCGAACTCGACGTTACGTTTGTAACTGAGAATGGCGAGCCGTTCCAAATCATGCAAACCGGTCGCTCCGTCGATTTCCGGGAGCACGATTGCACCAGCCTGAACGACACCCAGCTCAAAGATCTCATCAGCGAGCATGCCAACCGTCCGTTCAATCTCGAACGCGGACCGGTGGTTCGGCTCGAGCTTTTCCGCACTGCTGATGAAGCCCATGTTGCTTTGCTCAGCATGCACCACATCATTTCCGATGCATGGTCCATCGCAGGACTCATGCAGGATCTCATCGAATACTACTTCTCGATGAAAGCCGGCCGCACGCCGCAGGTCGAGCCGATCCCGGCAAGTTACTACGATTTCGTGAACTGGGAGAAAGCCCACCTCGAAAGTCCCGCTGGCGAAGCGATGTTCGATTACTGGAATGAAAGTCTCGCCGGTGCGCCGTTGACTCTCGATCTCCCGACTGATCGTCCGCGCCCAGCCGTGCAGACGTTTAACGGAGATACCCACGGATTCAAGCTCGACGAAGATCTCACCGAAGCGATCACCGAGCTTTCAAAAGCTCACAGCGCTACGCTTTTCACGACGACGCTCAGCGCGTTCGAAATTCTCATGCACCGTTACTGTCAGCAGGATGACCTCGTTATTGGGGTTCCGCTTGCCGGACGTTCGCAGCCCGATCTGCAGAATATAGTTGGCTACTTCATCAACCCTGTTCCAGTTCGCTCGACGGTCGATGACGACCCAACCGTAGCTGCTTACCTCGAACGCAATCGCGATCAGGTGAACGGTGCGATTGAAAACCAGCAGTACCCGCTCTCGAAAATGGTCGACCGACTCAAGGTCCCTCGCGATCCAGGTCGTTCTCCATTGTTCCAGGTCAGCTTCTCGATGGAGCGTATCCCGGGCATGGACGAACAGGGTATCGCCGTTTTCCTCATCGGTCAGGGCGGACACAAGTTCCACGTTGGTGATTTGACGATGGAAACGATCGACCTGACAACTCGTCAGGCGCAGTTCGAAATCACCCTCGTGGTTGAAGAAGCTGGCGGAAACCTCTTCGGTTGCTGGCAATACAACCGCGATCTGTTCGATGCGGAAACCATCGCTGAACTCAGCGATCTCTACGAACAAGTCCTCCGCGGCATGGTCGCTGATTCATCCGTGAAAATTTCAGAGATCAATCTGCTTTCAGAAAAAGATGCGCAAACTCTGCTCGTCGATCGCAACGCAACTGCGGCCGCTTACCCAAGCGACAAGTTGCTTCACGAGCTCGTGGCCGACGGCGCTGCGAAGAACGACGAAACCGCTGCTCTCATTTGCGGAGACGACCGTATCACTTACGGCCAGCTCAATCGTCATGCCAACGGCATCGCCAAGAAGCTCATCGCCGAAGGCGTGAGTGTTGGTGAAAATGTCGGTGTGCTCGTGAATCGCTCACCTGAGATGATCGCCGGATTACTCGGTGTGTTAAAAGCAGGTGCGACCTACGTGCCGCTCGATCCAGAATTCCCAGTCGAGCGTCTTACCATGATGCTCGAAGACGCCGCACCGAAAGTGCTGCTCACCGGCGGTGAATCCGCTCCGGCTGGAGCTTGGAAAACGCTCGAAGTTTCAAGCCTCGAGCCGACGGCCGATCCACCAATTGTTTCAGGCGTCACGCCGGATTCACTGGCCTACATCATTTACACTTCCGGTTCGACCGGAACTCCAAAAGGCGTGGAAATTCCTCACAAAGCAGCGGTCAACTTCCTCACTTCAATGCAGTCGAACCCCGGCCTTACCGCTGAAGATCGCCTGCTCGCAGTCACAACCCTTTCGTTCGATATCTCCCTGCTCGAAATGTTCCTGCCGCTCATCAGCGGTGCGAAAGTCATCATTGCCGACAAACAAGACGTCAAAGACGGTCGTCGTTTGGCTAACTTACTGCACGAAGAAGACATCACTGTCATGCAGGCGACTCCTGCGACGTGGCAGATGCTTCTCGATTCCGGTTGGGAAGGGAAATCCGATCTCCGCATCTTCTGCGGTGGTGAAGCGCTCAAACGCGACCTCGCCAACGTGCTCGTGAATTCCGCCAAAGAAGTCTGGAACCTCTACGGTCCGACCGAGACCACCGTGTGGTCAACCGTCGATCGCGTGGTGGAAGGTGAAGGCACCGTAACAATCGGAAAGCCGATCAACAACACTCAAATTTACATACTCGATGCCAATCACAATCCAGCCCCCGACGGTTTCACCGGCGAACTCTGGATCGGCGGCGACGGCCTCGCTCGCGGTTACCGCGGCCAGTCCGATCTCACGAACGAAGCATTTCAGGAAATTTCGATCCAACAGGGTACGTTCAACGAATCAACAGGGTCTGTTCGTGAAGCCCATCACGTAGCAGCGAGCGTGAGCAAGCAGAAGCAGAGCCCAGCCGCCAAAGCCCAACCGCAACGTCTCTACCGCACCGGCGACCTAGCCCGCTACAACCGCGACGGCATTCTCGAATGCCTGGGCCGAATCGACCACCAAGTAAAAGTAAGAGGCGTCCGGATCGAGCTAGGCGACATCGAAGCCCAACTCGCCGCCCACCCGCTCATCAGCCAGGCCGTTGTCGCAAAGCGCGAAGACCTCCCAAGTGGCGAAGGTCTCGTTGCTTATTTGATCACCAATACCGGCGATCTTCCTGACATCACCGATCTTAGGAATTACCTCGGCGAAAAACTTCCGGCCAGCTACATCCCGGTGCACTTCATGCGTGTCGACGAATTTCCGCTGACCCCAAACAAGAAGATAGACCGAAAACGTCTCCCAGCTCCCGCTATCGGCGGCGGCACGAGCGGCGAGAAAATCGATCCACGCACCCCGACCGAACAGAAGTTGTGGGACATTTTCCACCACCATTTCGAGACGGAAGACTTCGGCGTCACCGATAACTTCTTCGAAATGGGCGGCGATTCCCTGCTCGCGCTTCGCATCGTGGTCGAGACGAGTGAGGCCTTCAATCGCGAAGTCCCTGTCGACGCCTTCCTGCGTTTCCCAAGCATCGAACAACTCGGGAAATACCTCGAATCTGCCGAGTCACAAACGGCCAGCGAATCCACCGATTCCGCTGACCAACCAGACATCGACGATCTCGATCACATCGAAGTCGCCTTCTCCGGAGGCGATCTTCCAGAACTCGACGCCGTTGCGCTGACCTACATTCCAGAAGGGCTCGCCAGCATCGCCGGCGTTCCCCGCGAAGACGTCGTCGAGAAATGGTTCAATGGAAAACCACGACTAACAAACGTTTACAAAATCCCAGCCGGAAGCGAAGCATCCGGCCCCGATATCCAAGATCCAATATCCAATATCGGCGCGAAGCGCCCCGCCGGAACAATCGGCGTGGTCGTAATCCCCTGCTTCGAGATCGATTTCTACAAAGATCCTCAAGGCGTCAAAACTCCAATCATCGAAGCGCTCGAACTCGCCGCCAAAACCGGCGCGAAGAACGTTTCCCTGACTGGCGTGATTCCATCAGCTACCAACCACGGCCGTGACATCGCAGGCTGGATCAAAGATCGCACCGATCTGCCAGCCATCACTACAGGTGATGCAACCCGTGCCGCAACCATCGCGAAAAGCGTCGAAGGTGCCCTCGATAAATCCGGCCGCACCATGGACAGCGAAGTCCTCGCCGCAGTTGGTCTCGGTTCCATCGGATTCGGCACCCTCAAGCTCACGCTCGACGTCCTGCCGCATCCGAAACGTCTCATCTTGTGTGATCCGTATCAGAACGACGAACAAATGGTCCGCATCCGCGACGAAGTCCGCGAAGCTGGTTACACCGGCGAAATCGCTATCGTCGCAAACGGCGGAGCCCTGCCGAAGGAAGTCTACGAAGCCAGCTTCATCGTCGCCTCGACCAACCTGCCCGGAATTCTCGACATCAACACCCTGAATCCCGGAACCGTGGTCGTTGATTACAGCTTCCCACCCGTTTTCCGCGTCGCGGAAGCCATCAAGCGCTACACGGAAAAAGGAGACATCCTCTTCACCACCGGCGGCGAGCTCGCCCTTCCAGAAGGCGAGATTATCGAAGAAACCATTTACCTCCCCGAAAACGCCGAAGAAATGGCGTCCGAAAACGGATTGGAAAATGGTTTCCTAAGATTCCTAGCCAACCGCCAGCCAAACGAAATCACCGGTTGTGTGCTCGTGAGCTTGCTAACCGGCGGAAAAGAAGATGTGAAATCAACCTTGGGGCCGCTCGAAGCCGGCGATGCGAAAGTGCATTACACGAACTTGGTGGAGTTGGGGTATGGATCGGCGAAGTTGCAGATGCATGGGTATTTCCTGACCGAAAAAGACATTCCAAAGCCAGTTGAATAGGATTCCTTTCATTTACCCGTCCTTAGGCAGATTTTGAATACCTAACTAAAAGTGATTTATGGTGTTAAATTGCGTTGGAAGCCCCCTCCGCTTGGCTCATTGTAGCCTCCTGTGGAGGCATAAAATGCAACCCCCATTTCGCCTAAAAAACAATTTCATATATTTTTTGTGAACCAGCGATTGAGCGATCGCTTCGTAAATCCGCTAACTCGCTTCGTAAGCTTTTTCCATCGCTGGAGTTGCACCCCCTCATTCCCGGCAGGACTGATGGGTAGCCCCACATCATCAACCTTTTAGGCAATTGAGCAATTTTAGGTCAGCTATCTGTTGAAAATTGCTTGTCTGGAAGTCTCTGCTGGAATCCCGGGCATTGGTGATGGGGCGGTAGGGATCTGGGCTGCCCTATTACCTTTCGATTCAAGTAATAGGTTTCAAACATTCCTTTGCCCCGAATGAAGATTTTACCTCGCGGAGTGAATTCATAGTTGTCGCCAAGAAGAGCACGGGTTTCCGAACTGACATGGATATGCATCGGGGCACAACTGGACTCCATACGGCTGGCTGTATTCACGGTGTCCCCCCAGAGGTCAAAAGAGAATCGTTTTGTCCCGATGATCCCCGCGACAACTTCACCGCTGTGAATCCCAATTCGGAATCGGATTGGGATCTCCCTCTCCACCCGAACCATTTCGTACCGCAATTCGAGGGCAAAATTCGCCATGGCTCTGGCGTGATCTGGATTCCAGTCAGGAACTCCGGAGGCGGCCATATAGGCATCGCCAATGGTTTTGATTTTCTCCAACCCGTGTTTTTCAACCAGACAGTCGATTTCAGAGAATACAGAATTGAGCAATGCAACCAAACGAACTGGATCCATTTGGGCAGCCATAGGAGTAAAGCCCACCAAGTCACAAAAAAGAATCGTGGCCTCAGGGAATCGATCAACGATTTCGCACTCACCGTTTCGGAGGCGATCCGCCACTGAACGGGGCAAAACGTTCAATAGCAGTGACTCAGTTCTTTCGTGAAGCGCCTCGAGACGGACCTGGATCCGGCGAAGCTTCAATTGCGTACCAACTCTGGCATTAAGCTCCTGAAACTCGACAGGTTTGCTTATGAAATCTACGGCTCCCAACTTAAGCCCCATGAGCTTATCCTCGAAAATCTGGCTTCCTGACAGAAACATAATAGGAATCTTACAGGTATCGTCATTTTGTTTGAGGTGCTCGCAAATCTCAAAACCATTTAGTCCCGGCATTGAAACATCCAGGATGATGAGAGTAGGATTCACCTTCTTCGCGAGAGCGATGGCAGCCTCCCCCGATTGGGCGGAAAGGGCAGAGTGCCCCTGAAGACCAAGCGACTTCCGCAAAAGCATGAGCAGCGCCGGATCATCGTCAACCAATAGAATGGGACGGTCAGTTGGCGCAAAATCGTGGGAAGGCGCGAGAGGGTTAATTTGACTTGTCATCACCTGAACATTTAATCTTCAAGAAATTTCGAATCGACCACAGCCAGGGCTCTGGCCCAACTTTACTACAAAAAAGGTGAGATGCGCCGAACGGCCGGAAGGACCGACCGATTGTATGCGGGATCCCTCCCGATCAATCTGACTCAAGTCAATAATTTTAATATTATTCATAAATAACATAAATTTACCGCGTACAGTTAAGTGGAAGTTATGGTATTTCAAGTTTTTACTCAATAATATGATTTCTTCGTAAAAGACAGCTCGAAAAGCTCAATCCCGAATGGACCGGATACACCGGGAAAACATTGCTCCCAGCGCCCGAGTCATTTTCGAAATTGGAAGATCTTTTAGGTCCATTGAAAAAGCTGATCGAAAAATTGCCGAAGCCACCGCCGCCGCCTAAAGGCGGACCGACTCCACCGGCAAAGCCCAAATTACCTCCGTTTTAATAGGCATTTCCTGCTAAAGCGATGGTTTCCGAAAAGATAAATTTCACGAACCAATAGGGGCTGTTCGATAAACCAACCCTGTTGGTTCGTATCAGGGCTGTCTTCCGGTTCCGCTTCGCGAGAATCCTCAGACCGCTGGCGAGCCAGCTTGTGGCCCTGTTGGTTCTTAACAATGCCGGGACCGCTGACGTCCCCGTCGGCCCGAGGCTTTGTGGCAGAGTGTTACGGCGCCCCGCGCCCAAAAAGCTGATCTCTATAACCGAAATGTTCTTTACGTGCTTCTGTAGGTTGTGCGGCTGTCGGATTTTTTCTAAACTTGGGGATGGATGATTCAGCAAAAGGCACGACGCGACGCGATGTCATAGGGTTGGGGATTCCCGCCCTGGTTGGAGGTGCTGTCGCAACCGTTGGGGTAAGTTCGATGCATGCCGCTGATGAGGGGTTGCCAGCCTTGTATAGCCTTAACGGACTCGATTTCGTCGGTTTTCAGGACAATAAAGGGGTCACAAAAGAAGCTGTAGCGAAATTTAAAAAAGCCGTACCCGGGAGTCGCCCTGTGGGAGGGAATTGAGGCACATTGGATCGCTCACGCGTTGCATCTTAAATGGAAGGGGCTCAAAAGAAGCCGCCATCAAGAAAAACGCTGCAGTTCGAGCGGACGGACGCCGGAGAAATTATAGACGAAGAAACCGGTTCGATGTGGAATCCTGAAACCGGACGTTGCGTGACCGACCGATTGAAAGACCTGCAGCTCAAGGAAATTTCGGCGATTGTCTCATTCGCAAAAGCCTGGAAGACCTTTTATCCGGACGGCGGTTATTTTAAGGAGTGAATGAATCCGCTCTCTGCGGATAACTGGCACGTTACCTACTTTCCCAAGAACGATTGGGGGATGATTGGACGCTGGCTTTTCAGATTGCGTTGACTCCTTTTTCACTCGTGAAGACCTTCGCTATCAAAAAACTGAAGAAATCTTTAAATTTTTGACAATTTGACAATTTGACAATTTAGAAGGGGTAACCATAGTTTCCTTACTGAACCAATGAAGTCTACCTTCTCAATTGCCGTCCTGTTTCTTGCCGTTTCATCAGTCATTGTCGGAGGCGAACTTGAATCGGATTACAAAAATCCGGGAGCAAAAGCTCCGCTGGATACCCGTTGGGGTGGTCCTATTCTGGGAGGGGGCTTTAAAAGCAACGATGCTTTTTCCGAAGCGAGTTTCTTCTCACTCATTCCCTGGAAAAATGCCATTGGTGATGGCGGGAGCATGGAAGGATCGATTTTCTTTCTGGAGCCCTATGGAACGTGGGCTGAAGAAGGTGAGTGGGGTGGTTCTCTCGGGCTGGGATTTCGCCATCTTTTCAGCCACCAAAGCGTTTCTGAAGCGCGCAATGGTCAGAATGCCGGCTTTTTGACTGAAGGAGTTTTTGTCGGAGCGAACCTGTTTGTCGATTATGCAGAAAGTCCCTTCGGAAATGATTTTTGGCAGACGGGTGTTGGGTTTGAAGTTGGAACCCGCTACCTCGAATTTCGGAGTAATTACTACCGTCCGTATGAAAGTGCGCAGACCGTAAGAACTCGCACGGTTTCAAATAGTCATCGCAGCAGCTCGACTTCTTCAAAGAGCTTCACTTCGCCACCATCTGGCGGTTCGCAAACGACGACTCGCTTGAATACCACGACAACTCGGACAACGACCCAATCGACCACCTTTGAATTGTTTGAAGAAGCACTCGAGGGCTGGGATGCTGAAGTTTCGCTATTGGTTCCGGGAATTGATCAGTTTATGGATTTCACATTGATCGGGGGTCACTATGCGTATTCCGGAGATCGTCTCAGTTCAGACATCGATGGCTGGCGTGCTGGTTTTGAAGCGCGCCCTGTTCCCGCAGTTGTGCTTCACGCCACCTGGTTTGAAGATAAAGGGCTCTACGAAGAAAACTGGTTGGCTGGCGTGCGCTTCGAAATTCCTTTGGATAAAAACGCAGCTCGCGAAGCATTTAAACCGCGACGTCGCCATCTTGCGGAGCGTTTGTTTGAGCTGGTTCGCCGGAAAAATACTGCCGTTACCTTCGGCCGGGAAGAGCAGGCAACTGGATCGTCAACGACCACTCAAATTAATTCAACGACGGACCGCACTACGACTTCGTTGCCTGTTAGCAGTGGTTTAGAGGAGGATGAATAAATGCCTTGAGTTTTGCTTTTAAGCGCCACCCCAGAGCAAGTGAAGATGAAGCCTGACTCTTCAGTCGACTAAGCCTATTGAATGTTGGCGAGGGCGGTTATGCTCTAGAGCAAAAGCGGGGGAGAGGGCACGTATTTAGGCCCCGGTCGCAATCAATGCCTAGGACTCGCCAAAAGATGCAATGTCTTGAGTACAAATTTGGGAGACGATGTCGATAGGATGAAAAAGATCGATAACCTACTGCCGCCCCTCTTTGCGATTGCGGGAATTAGTTTTGTATTTTGGAATTTGAATGCAGAACCCAATTCGCCATCGCCAACTCCACCGGGTTGGAAGTCCGCCTGACCGATTGGCTCGTTGCCGGCGGTGCTTTCACCTATCTGGAAAGCGACACTCGCTCGACCGCGAATCTCGGATCCAACGATCTCGACGGCCAGGTTTACAGCATTTACGCCACCGCGTTCCACGGCAACGCCTACCTCGATGTTCTCTACAGCTACGGTGATTTTGAAAACGGTATCTCACGAAAACGCTGCTCGGACGCACCGCTTACGGCGATACCGAAAGCCACTCGCACAATGTGGCACTCAATCTCGGGTACACGATTCACGCAACGGAAAACATCAGCTTCGGTCCATCCGCAGGCCTGAACTACACCACGGGCGAAGTCGACGGCTACACCGAGCGCAACGGCGGCCTCGCCAATCTGATTTATCCGGATCACGATTTCAAATCGATGATCGGACGCCTCGGTGGATATGCGACCTTCAAGACAGCCACTGCAGCAGGCAAATTGACCACACAGGTCAGCGCGGGTTGGGCCCATGTATTCATGCCCGAGAACGGAAACGTGACTGCAGGCTTCGAGACAAGCCCATTTGCTTTCGTCAAAGGAAACAACGTCCAAAGCCTCGGCGGCTTCACCGCGAGTGAAGAACGCCCTCATGTCGGCACGGACTGGCTGGAACTCGGAGCGACATCCCGTCTCGACATCAAAAACACCGATTACAATGTTCAGCTTGGTTATCAAGGCATGTTCGGCCGGAAAAATGCCAGCGGCCACTTCGGCAGCGCGAAGATCGGATACGAGTGGTAGGAAGAAAGAAGGATTCAGGGATCAGGATTCGGCGCCGGTGCTTCGAACTGCGATCAAGTGGTTCGCGATGCCGTGAAAGCCGCGTTTGATAGATCGGTCGAACTTGGGAAGGGATAGGGGCTTTTTCCGGCATTCACGAGACATGGCCGTAAAAAGTGTTTTGAGGTGGGGCGAAGCGTCCCATTGGCGTCAGGTTAAGTCATTGAAATAGGTAGCCTTATGGGCTTGAGGCATGAATCCTTAAATGAGCCTATCCGAAAGTAGGCCCGTCTGGCCGCACCATGGCTATTCATGGAACGGCACGCTGTGCCTAAAAACTCAAACTGGATCAAGGTAATTTTTTAAACAGTGACATCTTGCGCTGCCGGTTCCCGGACAGCTTCATACCGCTGGCAGGCCAGCTTTTGCCTCTGTTGGTTCGTACAGGGCCTATCGAATGAATTGACGGTCTCGTCGGCTTCCTGTTGAATCCGGGTATGACAACGACTCGTCGGAAGTTTTTGGGAAAAGGCGCGGGTGGAGCGCTCGACGAACTCCAATTCGCGATCAGATCAGGTGTCTGCAAGTGGGGGGCAATCCTGGCCGAAAGGAACTAGGAACGGGAGGGATCAACTACGCGAAGGTTTTTCATCATGTTTATGATGCCGGTTACCTCGGAATCGTGGGGATGGAGCACGGAAATTCGATCAAAGAGATTGAGGGTGAAATGGCTGTGATTGAGGCTTATCGAACTGTTGAACCAATCCCGAGAGGAGAGAACAAATGAGAACATCACTTTTGATTTTAGGAGGAGCGATTTCGCTGACTGGTTGTGACAATTCACCTAAAGGAGGGACGTCAGCTCGACCAATGAATCCACCGGCCGCATGGGAGGGCGCCAACTCTCAGCTTTCCGACGATCAATCCGTCTCGCTGTTCGATGGGAGCACCATGGATCACTGGCAAAAGCAAACCGTTCCGGGACTTCATGGCACGGGAGGAAATTGGGGGATTGCCGATGATGGTTCGCTTTTTGGGGAGCAGGATCCTCCGGGATCAGGCAACGGCGGGCTGTTGCTGACGAAAGAAAAATACGGTGAGTTCGAACTGGAGATTTCGATGCGTCCGGATTGGGGGCCGTGTAGCGGAATTTTCCTGCGAACTGACGAGCGTGGGTTTGGCTGGCAAATTTATGTGGATCATCACGACAATGGCAATGTCGGCCACGTGAGGCTGGAAACGAAGCCTTACTCCGTTCCGTTTCGTCCGTTTAAGTTTTCCCGAATCAAAGAAGGAAAACCGGCCCTAAAAACGGAAGTGGACGAGCGAACCGCGAAATGGCCGGAGGGTGTTTACGAATTTTCCTGCAGTGCAAAAACGTTTCTAAGCACATGGAGGCCAGATGATTGGAATGACATCCGAATTCGTTGCACGGGAGAAACGGCGTTGCCGGTTATTGAAATCTGGATTAATGACGAGCGGATCTGTAAATTCAACGCAACGACGAGCACGCATCCTGATTTTGATCCCGAAAAGACGAAAGCGGTCGTGGGAGTTAGCGGTCACATCGGTTTACAAGTTCACAAAGGGAACGGCTGGCCGAATGGGGCGCGGGTGTTTTGGAAGGATATTCGGATCACCAATCTGGACGGTGAAACTTCCAATTAAGAACGCACTCAGTTCACTTTGCCACGGGATTTCCCAGCAATTTCAGTCGAAAGACGTAGTGTGTGAACTGAGTCTCTTCGAGTCCGTGAAAGGTTTTTAAGTGCTCAAATTTCCCTGAATCTTCAATGTAGGCCACCAAATCGGGATTGTGCTGCAAGGCGAGCGGCCGGTAACCGAATTCCACATAGAGCGGACGGTTCTCGGTCCGGGCGCGCTCCATGGCTTTTTCGAGATCCGCAATCGACGGCGTGTAGATGATGGTCGGGTCGTAGACTACGTCCGACCAAAACGCGGCCACCAGCGGGTGACCTGATTTTTCATCAAACGGGTAAACGTCGCCCCGCATGAATTCCATGACCTCGCGGAGGGGTTCTTTGCCTTGAGTCAAATAGTTCCGTGCCGGGGGAATGAATCCGAGGACAAAAAGCCCCAGCAGCGCCGGTCCTGCGAAGCGAAGTTTGCTGGCCCACGCAAATTTAACCGCTATGGCCTTCATCAAAACAAAGCCGGGCAGGGCGTAAATCACATACCAATGATGCACGACTGAGCTGGTCAGGTTGCTGATCGCAATAGCGACGACGACGGAACCGATTGCAGCTGCGGAGATGAACAGGCCGCTTCCCTGGCGTTTACGAATCAATTGAACCAACCCGAAAACGAGCCCGACGATGCCGAGGGTGAATAAAACCGTTCCAATCACTCCGAAGTTTAGCCACGCAGGGCTGATCGGGTTTTCCGGCGCAGCGTTAACGAGGGGCATTCCGCTAACAAGGTATCCGAGGATTTCCAGAGAAGAGCTAATCCCGGTCCATCCCTGAAGGGAGCCCATGTTTGCTCCGGCATAAGCAATTTGAGGTAACGAAGGACCGGTAATCTGAAGGAAAAGGGCTGCTGCGAGCGAATTTGCCGCCAGCCACCGCGGGAAGACGGTACGATGGCTCCATAAAATCCAAGTCAGTGCGACGAGGTTGACCGCGAGGAGAAAATAGACACTCCCGATGTAAGCCCACAGGCACAGCACTTCTGTTAAAAGAAACAACAGCCACCACCGCCATCGGCCTTCTCGAATAGCCAGCACGAGCGATAGCAGAATGATCGCACTGAACAGTAAAACCATGCCATACGATCGGGCTTCGGTTGAATACCGAATATGCCACGGATGCAATGCCGTTAGGATGGCGGCGATGATACCGGTTCGGGTTCCAAAACAGAGCACTCCGCACAGGCTGATGATGATAATGCTCCCAACGCCAGCCAGGAGTGAAGGGATACGTAAAGCTACCTCGCTGACTTCTCCATCGGCTGTATTGTTTTGTTTTTGCCAGAAATCATGCGATGCGCGGGCGGCAATGGAGTAGAGCTCGCCGTTGTTTCCAAAGTGGTTGCCCCAGGCGGTTTGCTGCCAGCTGACCTTCCGAAATTTAAGCTCCCCGGTCTCTTTGTCGGGCTTGAATTGCCCGTGAATGTATCGCGTGAAATTGAAGGACTCATCGTTGTAGAGGCTGAAATCCATTCGGGGCAGGCGAATAAAAAGTCCTACGAAGGCGATCGCAAAAATCCAGCCCACCACCTGCTTGGAAGGGTATTGAATGCCGGCGTTTTTGGGCGGGATCACTCGATTCCACCAACGGATGGTCGAAAGGAGCACGCCGACGACGCAAATTCCCACGGCCGCGCCATACCAAATCCCGCTTGCGACAAATTCCCGGAGTCTTACCGAGCGGAAAATTTTGTGATCCTTCGCTTTTTGGTCTTCAAAGACCTCACCGCTAGCGTCGATTTGCTCGGTTGTGAGCGCCAATCGATCAATCACCGCATCGCGAGCTTCGGTCCCGCCATCCAGCAGGATAAAGAGCTTCACGAGCAGGAGCAGATTTAAAACGGTGATCCATGCCATCGTTGTTTTGCTCATTCGCAAAAGGAGTTGTCGCCAGGGGAACGCCATGTTGAAAACACCACCAGAAAAAAAGGGGAGGTGAGGGGGCGCAAAACCTAATTCTGATAAGCAGAATCGCAATGAAGGGAATAGAAAAAGGCCACGCTCCTTTCGAAAAAGAGCGTGACCTTGAAAGAGTCTACAAAATGTAATTTCACCCTAGGGCATCAGCCTCGGGTCATATCGGAATGCATCGCGTTGCAATGACTCCAACTCTTGCGAGATCCGAGGATTTTGCGGCTTTGGCGAATATCACCGGTTTTCAAAATCTCGATTTCGACGTGGCGAACTCCCCAGGCATTCATGCTCGAAACATTGGTGCGATAGATGTCGATCGTGCTGGTTCCGACGAGGGCGAGGGTGGTGACTGCGAAAAACCAAAACGCAAACGCCGTTCAAAACAGGATCGGTTCCCGCGCAATCTTGCAGCGATCGTTAAGAACGTCTTGATCCCCGAAGAGGTCCAGCTCGATTCCGACGCCTACCGCGA
>ERZ887942.1710-NODE-1710-length-14610-cov-44.738853_pt1 | contig 14610 bp, 12 predicted proteins | sample MGYA00521099_ERZ887942 | MGnify/ENA primary metagenome ERZ887942 (study PRJEB32303, sample SAMEA104408605) | aquatic metagenome | biome: Brackish water; feature: Pelagic; material: water | place: Baltic Sea | collected 2014-06-07T06:48:00 | depth 16,251 m ... | reverse complement strand
TATCATTTTGAGTAAGACTCTAACAAGGGCTTCGCCCTTGACCCGGTGGCGTGGTGGGCGGCAAGACGTGGGACGCTGGAATCGCCGAGCCGCTCCTTTGTCGCTACGACCAGCAGGCGCGGATCATTTTGATTAAGACTCTAAGCCTCGGGAACAGTTCCGAATTCTGCGACCGATTGCAGACGGCCAAATTGCAGAACCAGGGAGTCAGTGAGGCGTCGTCCACGGCCCGTCGGGCATCAGCAATTTTCGAAATTTGTTACCTTGGAACGCCGAAAACGCGGCGTTGCGCCTAATTTTCAGTGCGATCGGGCAAATTTTCCCCATTTAGGATGTCTGGGCAGGGTAATCCAATAGCATCGACCTGTTGGGATGATTAGTTTGGGAAGCGGATTTGCAGAAGCTTCGCTACAAAGTCAGGCCGTGGCGACGGCGTCCAAGGATCCGAATCAGTTTTGTGCGGCAAATCGCCGATGGTTTCAACACGACGTATGTTGCAAGCACTGCAGTCATTCTCGATTACTCGGATGTTTGTGTTTTCAGAAATGTGAGCATCCGGAGGAAAACGATGAGCACCCTCGGTAAAGTCTGTCTGGTTCTAACTCTGCTTCTTCTGCTTCTGGCGGTTTTGCCTATCCCTGGCGTTTGGGGAGGTTGGACTCCGAAGTTGCTGGTGTTGCACAGCCAGTGGGCAGAAAAATTCCGAGATGGCAAAGCTAAAGCCATTGAAGCTGAGCTGTCGCACGATAAAGCTCGCCAGGAAGAAAGCAAAGCCGAGGCCGACGTCGAAAGCCTGATGATTGGCTGGGACAGAGTCTGGACGATTCCTGCACGAGGACCAGAAACTCCAGCGGACGCGGCAACAATTTCGAAAAGCAATGGCCGTCTGCAGCTGACCAACCTGGGCACAGCCGACGGACTTGTTTCTCGCCAGGTTCAGGCGGATGATGGCTCTCAAAAAATGATGTCGCCGGTGATTCACGCGTTCTATGGCGGACCGGAAGGTTTTACCTACGTCGGCGAATTCACCGCAGAAGACATTACCAACTCAACTGCCAACTTAGTTCCCGCTCATTCCAATATTTTTCAAGAGGCGAATTCCTGGCCTGTAAACAGCACCTGGAGATTGCGTGCTCTGATTCCACCAGCCAGCAGACTGACGATCGATGATTTGTACGCTCACCGTCGCCGAACCAGCGAGCTTACGGCGCAGACTACCGCCAATATCAAACGTCAGCAGCAATTGCTGGCGGCAGCTGAAGAGGCGCATGATGTTCGTCGCGGCGAACTGTTGGGTAACCCAAATCGAGAAGCCGTGCCAACTCGCCCGGAAGTGACTGAGGGCCTGCTGGCCGTGATTGAGCAGCTGGAAGAAGAACGCAACCAACTGCTGCTGGATATAGACAGTCTGCGACGCTCCATTCAAGCCGCTGTGTCCGATCAGCAGAACACGATCGATGAGCTTAACCAGAAGATGAAGCTGCTTCCCGGAGCTGATTCAGTCACGTTTTCGAACGTCAACGAAACTGCTGCAGCTCAGTAGAGTTTCGGAATCCGTCGTTCAACGGACTATGATCACTTTGATCTGTTGGCAGCCGTCCGAGTGTTGCCGCGTACCACGCCACCGGGTCAAGGGCTTTGCCCTTGTCGTGACGAGATGTTTATCTGTGCCTGTTTGCGGTATAGGTACTCCACAGTTGAGGGCGCCAAACTACTATGAAGCAGGCAATCCTGCTGACGTTTGGTCGAGGATTTTGAGTCAACTCTCCTCCGACGTTGTGTCGGAGGAAGTCAGACTTTCAAGCTACTGCAAGGCACTATCACCAATCCTGTGTTGTTTGGGAACGTGCCGTAGCCAACAAGTCGGTGCTCCATCCGACGCAAGGTCGGTGGCGGCAACTCTTCAGGACGGAATCACCCTCGCGGACGACGATTTACATAATGCCCCCCAAAATGACTACCTGAAATCTCTTCAAGGCGTTGGGCGAAGCGCTTGCTCGTAGCGACAACGGAGCAGCTCGGCGGTTCGCACGTCCCACGTCTTGCCGCCCACCACGCCACCGGGTCAAGGGCGAAGCCCTTGTTGGGGCGTGTATTCCGTATAGTTCTGTTAATCGGTTCGAACCAGTCAATTCGACATAGCCGTCGCGATCCTTAAGGGTAAAACGTTGGCGAATTGTCAGCGAAACGAAGCAACGACGGACGATAACCTCCGAAGTGTATTCCGCCAATTTGCAGCGTCCGCAATTCTGGACCTCAGTTGGTGTGAAACTGGCTACCTCGTTTCATGGATGGAACAGACCACCGATTCGACGGGACCCCGTTATGTCTTTTCTAAATGCAAGTCGGCTTGCCATGGCCGTCCGCACCGCCAGTTGGCGAGTGCTAATGATACTTCCGCTACTAAGTGCATCAGTCTTGAATGCTCAGCAGGATGTTACGTTAAACATCGCTGCCACTGACCAGTACAGTCAGGGGTACGAAGGCAATCAAAACGTCTATTCAGCGGAAGACAGCGGATTCTGGTTCCTGAGTACTCAGTATTCACCACAGACGTTCAATCGAGACTGCCCACGATTTGTTCCGCAGGTTCAGAGGTTTGAAAACTGCCAGGGGTTTCGTTGTTCCAGTTTTCACGAGATGACAAGTTCGTTGGTTCCTGGCATTCCTGTCTGCATTATGGTGCACGGCAGCTTTGTAGACTTACCCAGCGCCTGCAATGAATCTGCAGAAACGTGGCGATGGCTGAAAAGTGGTTCCATGGGCCATCAAATGCAGATGATTTATTTTAACTGGCCCAGCTACAAACGCATTCTTCCAACCGTTCAGGTGGAAGTGAACATGCTGGGCCGGCGAGCTGCCAGAAACGGCTATTATCTGGCAGAACTGATTCAGCACATTCCACCCGAGTGTCCGATCTGCCTGATCGGGCATAGTCACGGTACTCGAGTCATCGCTGGCGGCCTGCATTTGATGGCGGGTGGAACGTTGCAGGGAATCGGGCATCCCTGGGCACGATCGAATGGTCGACACATTCGCACGGTATTTGTGGCGTCGGCATTGGATCGCGATTGGCTGAATCCGGGGCAAAAATACGATCGGGCACTGTGCAGCACGTCGTGCGTTTTGAATATGCGAAATGAACTTGATCCGGCTTTGGCAATCTACCCAATGCGACTGCCGTTAATTTCAAAAGGCGCGATTGGCTATAAGGGGCTGTCCAGTAGAGATCGGATGGCGCTTGGCTGTCGCAGTCAGCAGGTGATTGAGTACGACGTGACACAAGTGATCGGGCGATCGCATCTGTGGCCGTATTACTTCACCAATCCGGGTTTAAGTCGAGCCATGCACAACTATGTGTATTTCCCAGACGTCGTGCAACCGGTGACGCTTTCTCAACAGGCTTCTAACGTCGAGGTGCGGTGAAACTCAGGTAGCTTGTAACGGGGGGCGGGCACCTGGAATCGGTGTCGTTTTACCCGCCGCCAGATATTCCTGTTGGCTGTGCTACCTGGCGTTGTTTGCTTCCTGTCTGTTTCCTTGCCGTTGGCTGCGGGGTAAATGAACGACAATTGATGCCTCACCGATTTGGCAGCGGCTTCATTTCATTGACTGGTTCTGCACGGCCAGAAAGTTTCTGATGAGATCGTAGCCATGTTCTGTTAAGAAGCTTTCCGGATGGAACTGAACGCCGTGAACGGGGTATTCAACGTGCTGCAGGCCCATGACTTCAAACGCCTGCCCTTCGTCGTGAACCCACGCCGTAATTTTCAGGCAATCCGGGACGGTTTCTTTGGGAACAACCAGGCTGTGATAGCGAGTGGCCGTAAATGGATTGGGAAGGCCGGCAAAAACGCCTTCTCCTTCGTGGCTGATTTCCGACGTCTTGCCGTGCATTAAGCGCGCAGCTCGAACAACTTTCGCCCCGAACACTTCGGCTAAACTTTGGTGTCCAAGGCAAACGCCCAGCACGGGCAACTTTGGGCCAAAATGTCGGATGACATCGCAGGACAGTCCCGCTTCGGATGGAGTACAAGGTCCGGGCGAAATGATAATGCGCTCCGGCTGCAGTTCTTCAATCTGCTCCAAAGTGACCTGGTCGTTCCGTTCAACTCGAATTTCTACGTTCGGGGCAATTTCGCCGATTCGCTGAACAAGGTTGTAGGTGAATGAATCGTAATTATCGAGCAGAAAAATCATGGCGATGAATCAGGTGTAAAGATGGCTATCAGATGGGGAATTTCCCCAACGCGGGTTTCACTGTTTCCGGAGACCAATTGAATCAGGCCCCGCAGCACGTTTCCGGCGGCGCAGCATTTGATTGCTGGACGGCGAAAGTCAGAACAGGTTCACAATCGGGCGTATGATAGATGCGCCACACCTTTGTTGCTCTTGCCGAAGTGCAAATGGCGTTGATATTTCAACAATTCGCGTTGCGTAATTCAGGTAGTTTAGCATCACTGGTGACGGCGATTGCCAGCGGAAGTCGCAGCTGCTGACTTTTCCGAGTGAATGCCTGTTTCAGATTGCGAGAAAATTCCGACAACGAAGATGAGTCCATGTTATCTGCACGCGACAACGAAAATGAACCATGGATCTTGCTTCGAAAAGCCCAGGACGGCAATTTCAGCGAAGTCACAATTGAGCTCATAAAATAGTTAACTCAGGATGGGACAGGCCATGAGGAAGTACGGCCAGTATTTTATTGCTCTCGCATTTGTTTCGACAATATGCGGCTGCTCAACGGGGCCATTGTCCTTTTTCGGCCCTGGATCCGACGTTGTTGGCGGTGCTGAACCGGGCTCCAACGACTGGTGGTCTCAGCAGGCCATGCTGCCTCCAGGTGTTCGCCAGAAATGCTACAAAGGCAAAAACTGGCCACCTCGCCCCAGACCAACTTGCGAACCGCAGCAGTTCTCGCACACATACCATTCGGCTCATTATTGGCCGTTGCCGTATGTTTGTCAGGACCGCCAATTCATGGCCGACATTATCAACACTCAGGAAAACAACGGCTGGCAGGAAGAAACAACGATGTATCATCGTCACTTCCAGGAAGACCAGATGTTGAATGTTCCGGGCAACCTGCATCTGATTGACATTCTGGAAACGACTCCAAGTCGATACAGAACGGTCTATGTTCAGGCATCGTACAATGCTGAAATCGACAATGCTCGACAGGCCAACGTACAGCAGGCACTTAACGAACTCACCAATGGCGAAGAAAATATCCAGGTTGTGGTTCGACGATGCCGTGGCTACGATCGACCGGCTGGCGAAGTTAAGATGATTAACGATTTGTATAACTCGTCCATTCCTTCACCGCGACTTGCGGGAGCGGCTGCCGGTGGCGGTGGTGGAGGAGGCGGCGGTGGAGCTGCCGGAGCGTTGTCTGGCATCGGCCCATAACGTCTCACCAGCGGCAGGCTGTCGTAAGCATAGAAGCGTCAAAAACATGAACGCGAGCTGTTGAAAAACAGCTCGCGTTTGTTTTTGCGCCGTAAACGAGCTATCGTCTCTGACTGAAAACGTGCCACCAGCGGATTTCAGTTTCTACGGTTGTCTGCCCGGTGGTCAAAACTTTCAGAACGCTTCCTGGCTGGCGGCCTTGCGATGTCTGTTTGCATTGGTGTTGGCGCAGTTCGCCTGTAAAGCGTCGTCGGATTCTTAACCGTTGGTGCGACCGCAAATGAATACACATCAATTAGATTCCCACAGCTCTCAATCGATTTCACGGCGAAACTTCGGCCAGTTGCTGGGGGCCGCAGGCGCCACGGCAGCGTTGGGAAGTCATGCTGCTGTCGACGCGGCTTGCAGAGCTAAATTCCCTGCACTGGAACGGAAAACGATTGGCTTTATTGGATTGGGGTCTCGCGGCTTCAATCTTCTGGACGACTTTTTGTCTTTGCGGGAATGCCAGGTGATCGCCGTCTGCGATGTGGCGGAAGTTCACCATCGGGACCTTGCGTGGGGCAAAGGAACTGCGTATGGGCGTGCACCTGCGGTTAAGCGTGTTGCAAAAGCCTATGGCAGTAGCACGACATCGGCTGTCAGCGTGTTTTCAGATTATCGTCAGTTGCTGGACATGGAGAGCATTGATGCGGTTGTTGTGGCGACTCCCGATCATTGGCACGCGTTGTGTACGTTTGACGCAATCAATCAGGGCAAAGATGTGTATTGCGAAAAACCTGTGACTCACCTGTTTGCAGAAGGCCAGGCGATTGTTGCCAAAGTTGCAGAACGTGGTGCCGTGTTTCAAACGGGATCGCAGCAGCGTTCTGACCCATTGTTTCAGAAGGTTGTCGAACTGGTGCGTAACGGTGTTTTGGGTGAAGTGAAGTCTATGGAAGTTGGCCTGCCGCCAGGCTACGACAAACCGATGGGCAGCACTGAGGTGGTGGCCCCTCGAAAAGATCTTGACTACAACGCATGGTGTGGCCCATCGGCCATGTTGCCACTGATGCAGGCTCGCCATCATCGCTGGTGGCGTGGTCATCGAGCGTTTGGCGGCGGCGTTTTGATGGACTGGATTGGACATCATAACGACATCGCTCACTGGGCCATCGGCATGGAGCGTTCCGGGCCAACCGTTGTTGAAGCCGTTGACTGGACGTTTCCTGATACAGACGTCTACAACACGCCTCACCAGTACACAATACGTTGCGAATACAGCAACGGCGTGACGTCAACAATTTCCAGCCGCAACAAACAGGGGCTGAAAATCATTGGCAGCAACGGATGGGTTTATGTGACTCGAGACGTGATCGACGCTTCTGACAAGCGTTGGCTGGAAAGTGATTTTGTGGCCGGCAACTTCAAGGTGGGCCGTAACATCAGCCATGCCGCTGACTTTCTGGCAAACGTGGATAGTCGTGGTGAATGCATTGCTTCCGCAGAAATCGGACATCGTTCAATTACGCCGGGCCACCTGGGATATGTGTCTGCGGCGATCGGCAAACCAATCAAATGGAACGCGGCTGAAGAAAGAATTGTGGGCGACGCGGCGGCCGACGAACTGCTGAAGGCGGTTTCGTATCGCAGCCCGTGGCAGATTCCAGCCGTTAAGGCGTCGGTGTAGCTGATGGGCACATCTGAGCCACAGGCGGCGGCCAGGGGCAACCAGGCGATGAAGTTTGCTGCGGGGGCGATCGTTCTGGCCGCGATTACGATTTTGCTGATGCCGACTCCCGAAGGCATGCTGCCGGAAGGCAAGCGGCTGATCGCGGTCACCATACTGATGGCCGGGTTATGGGTCACTCAAGCGATTCCGCTGGCGGCGACCAGTTTATTACCGTTGGTGTTGTTTCCAGTTCTGGGTATTCAGACGGCCAAAGAAGTCAGCAGTTCGTATATTAACGACAACGTTTTTCTGTATCTGGGCGGCTTTATTATTGCTCTGGGTATCGAACGCTGGCACCTGCATCGTCGTATCGCGTTGAACGTTGTCAGAGTTGTGGGAGTCAGTCCGAAACGTTTGGTATTGGGCTTTTTGCTGGCGACGGCCGGACTGTCGATGTGGATCAGCAACACGGCCACCACACTGCTGATGCTGCCCATCGCATTGGCCCTGCTGAAGACACTCGACGACGAACAATCTCGCAACGCAGCAGCGACCGGCGCCGATGCCAGGCCCGACTTGCTGTCAAAGCGATTGGCCGTACCTCTGTTGCTGGCCATCGCGTATGCTGCCAGCATCGGCGGCCTGACAACTATCATCGGAACGCCCACAAACAATCAGGCGGTGGGCAATTATCGCAAGCTGTTTGTGGCTCCGGTCACTGCTGATATGAAGCGTGATTCTGGCGATGCAGCGACCGTCGGACAACGGTACGGCGAAGAAGGCGCCGTCGCCGAAAACGCTCGTCGAAGTCAGCTGGATATTTCTGTCGCACAATGGATGCTGGCGTGTGTTCCCATTGGAGCCATCTATCTGTTTGTGACCTGGTTTGTGTTGACGTTTCGGCTACCGGGTTCGACAAGTCACGACGTGACGATGAAAGCGGAACTTGCTAAGCGGCTTCGAGGACTTGGCAAAGCCACGTTCGCCGAACGCATGATGCTGGCCGTGTTTGTATCAACGGCCGTTTTGTGGGTGTTTCGGCAACCTCTGGTGATTGGAACAACGACAATTCTGCCCGGGTGGTCGGGGTTGGTCGCCGGTTGGTTCAGGTTTCTTGGAGTCAACGCCGAAGGGGAAAACTTTGCTGTGACGGCAGCTTCGTTTATCAACGATTCGACGGTTTCGATGTTTGTTGCCGTGCTACTGTTCTGCCTGCCTTCTGGAACGCGCGACTGCGAGGGGCGTTCTGTGCCGTTGATGGACTGGAAGACAGCTTCCGGATTGCCGTGGGACATTATGCTGCTGTTTGGCGGCGGATTTGCTCTGGCAGGAGCGTTCGGAAGTACACAACTTTCGCAGTGGCTGGGAGACGTTCTTCAGGGGCCATTGCAGGGTAAGCCAATCTGGCTGGTGATTGCGATTGTCTGCCTGCTGATGACGTTTCTTACGGAGTTCACCAGCAACGTAGCCACAATCAACATTCTGATGCCCACGCTGTGCGCGATCTGCGTGGCGCTAAAGATCGACCCACGCATGCTGGTTGTTCCCGCAACATTGGCAACCAGCTGCGCGTTTATGTTGCCCATCGCTACGCCGCCGAACGCCATCGTGTTTGGTTCCGGGCGTATCAAGGTTGCAGATATGGTAGCCTACGGGATTCTGTTGAACCTGATGGGAGTGCCCATACTGACGGCTGGCACCTACCTGTTTATCAAACCGCTGATGGGAATTCCATAAGCAAGTGACACGTGGCCGTGGCATTCGCGTTCATGATCGCCGCCCGGCTTAGCTGGACGGTGCCAGGTTCAATGACGCGTAATCATTGGGAAGAGTGCTGGAATCATTTTTCAGCCTCCAGTTTTAACTGGTGGTTGAAAGAGAGATGAATGCCAGGACAGCCGGCAATCGTTTTACCACCAATTAAAACTGGTGGCTGAAGAGGACCATGGCGGGGCACGAATACATAACTTATCTTCGCAAAACAAAAGTGGCGATGTCCACTTAAAGCCTTACACCCAATGATGCGAGCACGGGGGCGTGCGTCATTCTCGTGGCTACAATGGAGCGACAACCAAGCGGTTCGGCGGTTCGAACGTCCCACGTGTTGCCGCCATCCACGCCAGCGGGTCAAGGGCGAAGTCCTTGTCAGGCGGGTTTGGGGTCATTCCAGACGGCGGGAAGATCGTCTGTCACGTATTCGTCAAGAATTTCGTGAGGTTCGAAGCGGTTCTTATAATTCATGGAACCACATTCAGAAATGTAGTAGCCCATGTACAGCCACTGATGGCCGCTTTGCTGCCCGGTTTCGATTTCTCGCAACACAGACATCGTTCCCAACGCATTCTCGCGGTATTCGGGAGCGTGAAAAAAATAGATGCTGGACATCACGCTACCCGTCATGTCAACAATTCCCAGTGCTACCAGTTTGTTGTTGCGACGGTATTGGAATTCACGACTGAATGAAAATTCGCCTTCGATAAACGATTCGTGATATTGAGGAACATCGATTTGGCGATAGGGCCAGTTCCGACGTTCGTGCATATCCAGGTGATAGGCGTTGTACAGGTCAATGTGTTCGTCGCTGACTGTGGGCGGCTGAACAATCAGTTGAATGTCTGAATTGCGGTTGCGAGCTTTCCGCTGACTTCGGCTGGGCTTGAAGTTGTTGATGTCAACTCGCAGGCTCTGACATTCGCTGCAGGCACGGCATTCCGGGCGGAACATTGTTCTGCCGAATCGACGCCAGCCTCGTTCCAGCAAAAATTCGTAACGTTCAGCCGACAGCGTCATGGCAATGCGATAGCGCATCAGCGACTTGCGCCCGTCCAGATACGAACAGTCGGATTCTGCACCCAAAATTTCCAGTTCGTGAGGATGATCGGATTCAGAACCCAGCATGCTCGTTCCCAGTTTGAAAATTCAGACGCCGAAGTAATTCAGAACGGCGACGCACAGGACCCAATTTTAGAAGCAGTTTTGCAGGCCGTTCCGGCAATTTGACACGCGGAATGGCATTCACACAACGTTTGATCTGCAATTCCCGTTTCCCGACAGAACGGCCGGAATGTACTTGTACGGTCGATGAGACTTTATCGTCGAAAGTCGCTGAAACTTCCACTGCAGCCACATTTCCAGTGGCTGCGTTTAGGAACTTCGGGCAAGTCGTCAGGACATGCTGTTGCAGCACGTTCTGGATTCCGTTCGTGATAAATACGGTCTGCCGCGAATGAGCTCACAGCTGATATTGACCAATCGTTAAAGTGTGGCGACCATTCGCGTTCGCGCCTTTTCAGTTGCTGCAAGTCCCGCTGCGATCGCGGTTTGTGGCCGACTTTGGAGGCTTGCTTCCACGGCGCGTATTAATCTGGTCAAATCACAATACCTTCGGAAGAGTCTTGTTTCCTTTGATTGATATGTCTTCCAGCTGCATCGTCTGCAATTTTTTTTTAGCGGTCGCCGGAATCCGGGTCAAGGGGCATCTTTTTGTTGGGTTAGCACTATGAATTTTTGTTTGCTTCAAGCTCACGCGTTACTTTTACTAACTGCGTTGGCACTTGCCGGCTGCGGTCAAACGTTGGTGGATGGCATTGCTGAAGACGGCTCCGCCACAACGCTTGTTGCATCTGCCGGCGAGCCCAGCAGTGTCGCTTCTTCTTTATTCGCTCTGACGACGGAAAACGAATCTCCGATGACTTTGGAACATTCAGAATTTGGCAAAACGCCCGATGGCCAGGTAATTGAACTCTACACCCTGAAAAACACGTCCGGCCTGACAGTGAAGCTGATCAATTACGGTGCCACTGTAGTCTCTGTCGAGACGCCGGACAGTGACGGCAAATTGGCCAACATTGCTTTAGGGCATCAGTCTCTGGAAAACTGGCTGGCGAATCCCTGCTACTTCGGTTGCACCGTCGGGCGTTTTGGGAACCGGATTGCTGGTGGAGTGTTTGGGATTAACGACAACATCTATACGCTGGCGAAGAATGACGGAGCAAATCATCTTCACGGTGGAGTGAATGGTTTTCACAAGATGTTGTGGACAGCAGAAGGCTCCACGGCAGAAGATTCTGCCAGCGTTGTGTTCACGAGAACCAGTCCTGATGGCGAAGAAAACTATCCGGGAAATCTGCAGGTTTCCGTAACCTATACGCTGACCGAAACCAACGAACTGAAGATTCACTATACCGCAACAACGGACAAACCAACCGTCGTAAATCTCACCAATCACACCTACTGGAACCTGACCGGTAATGCCGCAGAACAGACCGTGCTGGATCACGAACTGACGCTGAACTGCAACCTGTACCTGCCCGTCAATGAACAGCTGATTCCAACGGGAGACATGGCGGCGGTTGCTGACACGCCGATGAACTTTGTGGCAGCCCACAAAGTGGGAGATCGAATCGCGGATGTGCCCGGCGGCTATGACCACTGTTTCATCGTGAACCGAACAATCGACGGATTAACCCAGGCCGCGCGAGTGTACGAACCGAATTCCGGGCGTGTGATGGAGGTGTTTACGACAGAACCTGGGATTCAGTTTTACAGTGGTAATTTCCTGAACGGCCAACCGGCTAACGGAGGATTCGGCAAGCATCATGGCTTCTGCCTGGAAACTCAGCACTATCCAGATTCTCCCAATCAGCCGCACTTTCCGACAACTCGCCTGAATCCTGGTGAAACCTACGAAACGACAACAGTGCACAAGTTCAGCGTGTACAAACAGGCTCGCTGACTAAAGTCAGTCGCATCAACGGCGAAATCGAAGCAACAAAAAACGCACGCTGCAGACAAATTCCGCAGCGTGCGTTTCTGTTTTTATCAGGTTCAACACCATCGTGATGAAGGTGTTTTAGCGTTGCCAAACGCGAACTGTTCGCCCCTGATAGTGAGCTTCCGCCACAAGTCGGCCAGAGCCCATGCATGTGGTTCCGCAGCCAACGCCAACGAAGTAGCCCGCTGGAGCTCCTCGAACGTGTCCGCAGGTTCCACGACTGGCCATCAATCGAGCTTCTTCTTCAGCCCATGCCTGCATTGAATTTCCGTATGTTGAGCTTCCTTGAGTCATCGTGACTCCGGATGTGTTGCTGTAGCTCACAGGTTGGATCTGCTGGTTTCCGTTGACGACACTTTGATAAACTGCCTGACTTGTGGTGCCGTTGGAATACACAACAGATTGCTGAGGTTGGTAATTGTTTGTCGAGTAAGAATTTGAATAGTATCGCATGCCGCGATTTCTTCCTCGAGCTTCAGATACTTCACTCACGACACAAATCAACAGCAGTGCCAAAATCCAGCTTCGTAACATCAAACTTGCCTCCATGAAACAATCAATTGCCGCGGAACAGTCCCGCAGCCGAAGTTGGATTCTAGCAGGTGGGCAATCGCCAGTAGAACGGACACCATACCTATTGTGTGCCAGCTTCCTTGCTTTCCAGAAAACGGGGAATATGCCAGAAATGCACCGAATAGGAAGCTTTTCGGGTCGACCGGCGGCCAAGTGTACAAGCGGCGCGGCGTTGGAATTCCTGTTAGTTCCAAGGCGGTTTTGTTCGCCGGAAGCCGATTCGTGCTGGCAATTTTGCCACCAATCGACGTTCGTTCCGCCGGTTTCACCAGTCAAAACAGCATATTCCTCTCAGCAATCGTGGTAACCCCGCCGCATCGGTAGACAGCCTCGCATTCTGCCCTACATTAAGCCGGTCGCAGGTCTTCATTTCTGACAGCAAAGTATCTTTTGTTCCATGGCTTCTTTTCTTGAATCTTCACGTCGCGTCGAATTCTGTGAGACCGACATGGCTGGCATTGTCCACTTTTCCAACTTTTATCGCTGGATGGAACAGGTCGAACACGATTTTTTTCGATCACTGGGTTTGACGATTGTCAATCACCAGGCAGATGGCAGTGTGATCGGCTGGCCCAGAGTTTCTGCGACATGCCGCTACGAATCGCCCGCACGCTACGAGGAAATTATAGACGTGAAGCTGACAGTACAGCGAATTGGTGTCAAATCGATTACGTTCGATGTTCGCTTTACACGAGATGGTGCACCGGTGGCGAATGGATCTATGAAGACTGTTTGCTGTGTCATGGAGCACGATAAGGCGTTCCGGTCCGTTGAGATTCCGGAACAATATCTATCAAAGATTGAAGAGTATCAGCCCGTCAGATGACGTGATTGTGCGGCATTGTCGATGGGCTGTCAGGGAACACATTCAATGACAATCGTTTTAAAAATGGTCAACGTCAGTCGCAGCTTCAGCACGGCCGCCGGTGAACTTACGATTCTGGAAAATGTGAACATGACATTGTCGTCCGGTGACGCAGTCGCGTTGCGGGGACCATCAGGCTGCGGCAAAAGCACACTGTTGCATCTGGCAGGAACGCTGGATCAACCGACGTCCGGAATCATCACGATTCTGAATGAAAATCCGTGGACGTTGTCCGCCAATCGGCTGGCCGCATTTCGAAACCAACATATTGGGTTTATCTTTCAGGAACACCAGCTGCTTCCGCAGTGCAGTGTCATCGAAAACGTATTGCTGCCGACATTGGCGGGCTTTGACAGCAATCGAAAAGAGCTGGCCATTCGTGCGGAAGAGCTTCTTGTACAGGTCGGATTAAAGGATCGCCGAACTCACCGGCCCGCTGCATTATCGGGCGGCGAACGTCAGCGGGTCGCCGTTTGTCGAGCTTTGATTCACCAGCCCTCGTTGCTGCTGACGGACGAACCAACCGGGAACCTCGACCCCGCGACCGGCGAAACCATTGGTCAACTGCTGCTGAGAATGGCGGCAGATCACGGCGCCGCCCTGTTGTGCGTGACTCACAGCGACGAACTGGCCAGTCACTTTCCGCACGTCATTCAGTTGGAAAAACGACAGGTGAATTTTGTCGCTGGCGGTACCATCGTTTAAGCACCACCAGTTGACCGCGTGGTGTCGACCGTCAGTCTGCATCACCGTTCTCGGCCACCCAGTGGCCGCAGTGAATGCTCGCTGTTGAAGCTTAACATCGCAAACAGCAATGCGTTTGCCAACTTCAAACACGCCATTTCAAACTGCCGGAATCTGCGCCCCGAAACTCGACAGGAAGCACGTTGCTGTATCACTACGCACAGCAGGCACCGTTCCCGCTGATACGCGGCACTTGTTCACTCTTTAATCGCCAAGAATGTGTGAGTACTTAAGCTGCTTTTGTCCAGTCTGGTTTTGTCCATATTTACGTTTTTTTATCGCTGATGGCTGCGACAGAAAAATTTGTATAGCTGGGAGTGGAATTACCAATTGTGTGTGGTTAGCGTTTGTACACCACTTTACGGATTCCCATCCTGGGAAGTGCCATGGTTCTTTTTCAGTTCTCACTGATCCACACTTCATCGCAGTAAGTCGCCCCTTCTTTTTTATCTCCGTTGTTAGTTTTACGACTTCACTCGGCAACCATCACATTCGGAAAGGAACATTCGTTCGCGGCAAACGGAGACTCGTTAAACAACACTAGCAGCGTGTCCGGATACCGGTTTCGGCCTGGATATGATTACTGAAATGATG
>ERZ887942.1702-NODE-1702-length-14635-cov-6.139643_pt1 | contig 14635 bp, 10 predicted proteins | sample MGYA00521099_ERZ887942 | MGnify/ENA primary metagenome ERZ887942 (study PRJEB32303, sample SAMEA104408605) | aquatic metagenome | biome: Brackish water; feature: Pelagic; material: water | place: Baltic Sea | collected 2014-06-07T06:48:00 | depth 16,251 m ... | reverse complement strand
GGATATCGAGGTTAGGTTCGTCGTCTGCATCCTGTTCGGCTTCCTCGTCACCTTCGCTTTCAGCACTTGAGTCCTCAGGGTCGGCGGTCTCTTCGAACTTCTTCATGATATCTTCCATGGGAGTGCCTTCTTCGACAATGTTGAGCGTTATCTCGGTACTGACAAAGTTGAGCTTTTCCAATTCTTCCTGTCGGGCCTCCAATTCATCGCGGAAGAGTTTGTCAGAGTCCTTAAGCGTTTTACGTTTTTCCAGATTGAGAGAAAACGTTTTCATTTCCTGTTTCTCTCTGAAGAAATCAATGCTCTCTTTTAAGAATTCGAATTCCTCCAGCTCGTTCTGGCGAGATTCGCTCAAGGTGGTGAGTTGCTTTTTCAATATTTCATCGATCGGATCAAACTGGAGTTCTCTTTCATTTCCCCGTTGATTCCAGTTAACAGGCTTTATCTCGTCCCACAGCATAGCATGGTCGAGGTCGGCTTCCCCAATCTTAAGAAACTCATTGATGGACGGGAGCGCAATGTCGGAGATTACGCCTTTGTTTTGAGTCGATTTTCCATTTGGAAGGTAAAACTTCTGGATCGTCAATTTCGCGGCACCGGTTGGTTGGTCATTGAAGAAAGAAGGAGATGCCAGTTTATCGATTTCGAACACAGCTTGAACGGTCCCTTTCCCATGAGTGGACTTGTCGCCTACGATCAAGGCGCGGTCATAATACTGGAGAGCGCCTGCTACGATTTCTGACGCAGATGCGCTGTATCGTGATACTAAAACTACGAGGGGACCACCGTAAGAAATTTTTTCGTTCCGGTCCCAATCGCGTCTGATGAATCCGCGGTTATTGCGAACTTGTACGACAGGACCTGTCTTGATGAAAAGGCCTGTAAGATCGATGGCCTCGGAGAGTAGTCCACCGCCGTTGTTTCTAAGATCAAGGATCAATCCTTTTATATTCTCTTTCTGTAGTTTCCCGATTAGTTCTTCGACGTCTTTGGTCGTGCTGGTGGGTGTATCACCTTCGTTGATACTGAGGTCGCCATAGAAGGATGGAAGTTGAATCACTCCGATCGGGAGCTCCTTATTCTCCTCTATTGGAAGTTGAAAGATACTTGCGCTGGCCCGGCTGGCAGTGATCTTTACTTCATCGCGAACGATATCTATTACCTCGCGGGAAGACGGATCCGATGCGTCGGCTGGAATGACTGTTAAGTAAACGGTTGTTGATTTCTCGCCGCGAATCATTTTGACGATCTTTCGCAGCTTCATGTCTACAACATCAACAGGCTCTTCGCCTTCTTGGCCGACGAATGCGATCTTATCGCCCGGGCGAATACGTCCATCTAACTCCGCCGGACCACCGGGTATGAGCTCACGTATCGTACAGTAGCCTTCCTCTTGGACGAGGATGGCACCAATTCCTACAAGGGACAAGCTCATGGATATCGAAAAATCCTCTAGGGTGTCAGAAGACAGAAAGGTGGAGTGAGGGTCGAACATCTGGGTAAGGGTCGTGAGGAAGATTTCTTGCACGTCCCCCGATTCCAGATCTAGAAGATTCTTCTTCAAGCGATCGTAACGATCATTGACCGTCTTGATGGCTTCTGACGCTTCTTCATCGTTCAGGATATCAAATAGCAATTCATACTTGAGGCGCTTTTCCCATAACTCGTCTGCGGCAGCCGTTGAATCAAGCCATGGGAATTCTTCGCGATCTACGACATATTCTGCTTCTGCTTCAAAATCGAATTCGCCTTGGAGGCGTTCCAAAACCCAATCAATGCGACTCAAAAATCGGTCCTCATACCGCTGGTAGATATCGTAAGCGGCATCCAGGTCTCCGCGACGGAGGCTTCTTTCCAAGCGGCTGGCGTATTTGGTGATCATCTCATCCCGATCACTCTTGAGGAAGAAAACGTGGTTGTAATCGAGGTCTTCCATAAAGCCCTCTATCAATTCTTCCGCCTGAGCCTGATTGATAAATTTCTGGGCGTAGTGAAAATTTTCCAATAGAAAGACGACCGTTTGAGTCTCCTTCTTCATGGCCTGGGTGTATTCGAAATCCCGGCCTTGTGTAAATGGGGTAGTACCTAGGAGCAGAAGCAATCCGAGGATAATTCGTGCACTGTGTTTAAGCATTATATTAACTTTAAAGATCGGGTCTCGGTTATGTCACTCTTGAATTTATGGTTCACAGGCTGGTTTTTGGACAAAGTATCTTTTTTTCGGGAACTATGAGTGGAGCAAAAACGTTTGATTGCGCAACTCGGATTGGACAATTACTCTTAAGCTTATGTGAATGTCCGGAGTAGACAGTAGAGAGGTGTTTAGGGTTCCTAACTTTACAAACCTTTCACGGTGGAACGTGCTAGCGATTTAGCAAATCCTTCGCTTTATCCAGTGTGTCGCGTTCTTCTTCACTCAGAGATCCAAATCCCTGGTGGTTAATCTTGTCTAGAATTCGATCAACCTCTTTTTGCAGTTCCTTGCGATTGGTGAAGTTGATGCGAAACCGACCCGTTTTTGCGTTGCTTGTCTTCTTACTGGTAAACCATTTCGGAGGTTTTATGTCGGGCGAACCCACACTGAAATCCTTATTTAAAATAAACTTCGTAAATACCCAGCCACCCAACATACCCCCCAAGTGAGCTGAATGAGCGATACCTATGCCATTTCCGAAGGGAGCGAGTTCGCTAAGGAGAAAACCGACAAGCTCGAAAATCAGGACGATCCTTACCAAGTTTCTCGGGGTGATATTAACAGGTAGAACCAGAAACAGAAGGAGCTGAATCGGCTGGTTCGGCATTTGCATCGCGAACGCTACAAGCAGGCCCATGACCCCTCCTGATGCACCGACTAATGGGATGTTCTCGCCTTTCCAATGATTGACGGCGAACCACAACAAACCTCCAAGAAAGACTGAAATTCCGAATAGGGTAAAAAACCGTTCTTTGCCAAGAAGTGGTAAAATAATTCGCCCTATGAAGAACAGTCCGAGGCAATTCAGAATCAAATGGAATGGAATCCCTCCGCTGGTTGAGTGCAAGAAACCATAGGTTAGAAAGGTCCATACATAGCCGCGATTTACTCCATAGTCAGAGAGCGAGAACAGCATCTGGAAGTAAGGTGATTGAAACCAGTTGATGACCAAGATTTGAACTATAAAAACACCAACCATACTTCCCAAGAGCCAATATAGCGGCTTCAGGGCGGACGGCTGGTATTGCGGCTCGCGCATGTAAGGGCGGTCAGATAACATAAGTTTCTTTCAAGAGTGTTGATCGGAGCAAAAGAGTTCCCACGGATTCCTCAAATAGTGAACCTTTTGCGGTCGGACATGAAAGTGCAAACCTTTCGGTAAAATTTTGAATCCTAATTGCCTAACATCGCTCTTGACAGGGTTAAAAGATTGGTAAGGGTTTCTCTCATTATGGCAGAGAAAGACGATAAATGGCCTGAAAATATTGGCGGAAAATTTTATGTGGACGAGCAGTGCATTGACTGTGATCTTTGCCGTGAAACCGCGCCGGATTATTTCACTCGCGATGAAGACGGAGGTTATTCCTTTGTGCACAAGCAACCAACCGAGCAGGAAGGTATTGATCAGTGCATGGAGGCTCTGGAAGGGTGCCCCGTGGAAGCGATTGGCGATGATGGAGACGAATAGGCCTGTCTTCGAATGATATTTCTAAAGCCCGTTCGGAAGAATGGGCTTTTTTTATGGAGATCTAAGAGAAGCGCTTCCAAAATGAAGGTAGGAACAGTGCCAGGATCGCGTAAAGTTCCAGGCGTCCCATGATCATCAAAAAGGAAAGCAGGTATTTGGATGAATCGTGGAGGAACCCGAAATTGTGGCTGGGGCCAAACTCCGCCATTCCGGGACCGATATTAAAGAAGCAAGCCAGTATCGCGGAGTAGCTTCCTTCGTAGGAGAGTTCTGGTTCTAATATAGCGAGTAATGGAACGCTGAAGAATATTACCCAGGCCGAAAGTAACAGGTAGGTCACCACTTCTTCACGCGAGTTTTTGTTTAAGACCCGACCATTCATCGTGATGGGCCGGACTACTCGTTTACTAAACGAGTTCGCTATCATTCGCCTGGCCGCTTTGAGGCCCACTTGTATCCGGGTCACCTTCAGTCCTCCTGCGGTGGAACCTGAGCAACCTCCAACGGCCATGAGGGCCATCAACATTACCTGTGCCAGCAAATGCCATTCGGCGAAGTCGGCTGTGGCGAAACCAGTGGTCGTCATAACGGAGACGACTTGAAAGAGGCTGGTTCTAATGGCGTCATTCCAATTTGAATACCCGTCGAGAAAGACGATCACCAAGGTTGTTAAAGTAGTGGCAAGCAGGATGATTCCAAAAAACGAAAGTACTTCAGAGTTACTACGCACATTTCTCCAGGACCGTTTTGCCAGAAACAGAATCCAAAGGAAGCTGGTTCCACCCGCTATCATGAATACGATGGCAATCCATTCCAATAGAGGACTATGGAAGCCTGCAAAACTTGCCTCGAGCGTACTGAATCCTCCTGTCGATAGGGTTGTAAATGCATGGTTGATCGCATCAAACGTGCCCATACCCCCGAGCTTGAAGGCGATCATGCACAGTAAGCTTAGGATCAGATACAGAACTCCGATTCGGATAACACCGGATTGAATACGAGGAGAATCCAAGTCGGCTGCAGAGGCGGAGGCTTCATTCGAATAGAGGATTTTTCCACCTGCCCCAAGAAAACTCAGTATGGCGATGAAGAAAACAACAACGCCCATACCGCCTATCCATTGACTCAATGAGCGCCAGAACAGCAAGCTTTTGGGGAAATGCTCAAATTCGCTAAAGATGCTGGCACCGGTCGTGGACAAGCCAGACGCAGCTTCAAAAAGGGCGTCCGGGTAGCTACAGTTTTCGAGTATAAACATGTAGGGTAGGGCTCCAACCAGACTGGCTGAGATCCAGCCGAGTCCAATGACGGCGAGTGCTTCTTTTTTAAAAAACGTGGATTCCTTTTTGCGGCCTAAAAATAGTAGCAGCGATCCTGTCACAAGCGCAACAATCAGGCTATATGCGAAGCCCCATAACGTTGTGTTATCTGTCGAATCACGAAAGATGAGGTCTGTTCCCATACAGACCAAAAAGGCCAGACCCAGAGAAAATTGGATGGCACTTAATAGCCTGAAAATAATCGAGAAGTTCACTTAGCTCTTTAAGTAAATAGCTTAAGGACTCTGTCTTTCTGTTCATCTGTAGCTATGACAACGATACGGTCTTTCGCAATGATCACATCATTCGCTCCGGGTACGATCGCATCATACTTATGTAGAAGGGCGACGATGACAGTCTCACCGGGTAAGCGAATGTCTTTTATCTGTTTACCCACGCAAGGGCTTTCAGTGCTCACCGTTATCTCGAGTATCTTTCCGGTGCCACCTGGCGCTGGCGCTAGCTCTTGCCAAGACGTCTCGTTGATCGTCCTCAGAACCTCATTTGCGGTGGCTTCCCTTGGGGAAACGGCCATGTCTACACCCAGTACTAGTCTGAAATTATTGATAATCTCGGAGTAATCTGAACGACTGATGTGAAGGAGTATATGACGGGTCCCGAGTTTTGTGGTCTGGAGGCAGGTCATCACATTGTCTTCGTCTACTTTCGTAGCAGCCACGAAGTAGTCTGCATTGCCAATTCGCTCTTCCTCCAGGACCCGTAGCGAGGTAGCGTCTCCGTGAACGACCGTTACATGAGGAAATCGCTCGGCGAGCTGGTGACAGATGTGCTCGTCTTTCTCCAGCAACCGGATTTTGAACCGAGGATTCGCCAGAAGGCGTATGAGCACGATATTTGTTTCACTGCCGCCATAAAGGACGATATGAACGTTCTTCGGCTTCAAGTGTGGGGAGAATTTGCCTTGGATCTTTGTGAGTGAGAGTGGGTTCCCGAAAAGGGTTAGCACGTCGCCCAACTCGACCACCGTATCGCGGTTTGGAACAAAGGTTTCGTCCTTGCGCTGTACGAGGCCTACTCGAACACCGGTCTCATTGCCCAAATTGAGTTGTAGTAATGTGCGGCCAATCGCCTTAGCTCCACTGGTTATTTCCAGCTGTTGTACCTCGATCTTGCCCCGTGCGAAGTTCTCAACGGCGACACGGCCGGGATTTCGAATCGCTTTCGCTAGTTCGACAGCGGTCAATGCTTCTGGATTCAAAAGCACATCGATTCCGAAGTTGAGCTGATAGTTGAAAAACGAGTTATCACTGTAGGTGTGATCATGAATACGCGCGATCGTATTCCTGGCACCCATTTTTTTGGCAATAGAACTGGCGACCAGGTTGACCTGATCTTCGCTGGTCATTGCTAGAAAATGATCGCATTCGCCAACCTTTGCGCGTGCGAGGATTTCTGCAGAACTGCCGTTCCCGCAAATTACGCGAACGTTCTGCTCCTCCTCTATTCCCGCCGCGCGTGCAGGGTCTGCTTCCACCATGGTTACATCGTGCGCTCTCATGCTCAGCTGCTCAGACATATGAGCGCCGACTTCACCTGCGCCTATGATAACAATTTTCATGATCTATATGAAGCCTATCAGAGTAGGAGTGAATTCTGAGTAGGGTCTTGTTGGGGTGTTTTCTAGACGTTGATCCTTTGAGGTTAAAGCCTGTAATTCGATTAATCCAGCTGAGGTCTGGATTCTCCCTTGCTCGGATAGTTTCGAGTTCTCAGATTACACGAATGGCTGAAAAAATTGCTCCGAAAGTGATCATACTAAGTCTCTTCGAACCGACTGGCGGTACGCCCGGCGAACAGTCTTTGTTTCGTGAAAGAATGGACTTTACCGAGCGCTTTGACATCCCGGGAGCGATGGGACCATTGTTTATGAGTGAAGATGGCGTGGGCGCGTTGTTATTGGGAATCGGAGCGACGAAACCGGCAATCAGCCTGATGGCACTGGGATATGATGAGCGGTTCGATTTGCGCAGCTGCTACTTTATGATCGCAGGTATCGCTGGAGCTGACCCTCATGTTGCATCGCTGGGGAGTGTGGCCTGGGCTCGATTCACAGTGGATGGTAACTTGGCATTTGATATAGATGCTCGAGAGATACCTGCAAACTGGCCTACGGGACTTTTCCCACTCGGGTCTAACGCTCCGTATGAAATGCCCCCTCGAGAAGCGGGAGGTGTGTTCCTGAAGGACGAGGTGTTTGAATTAAACCCGACGTTGCGCGAATGGGCCTACGATCTCACCAGGGAGATCCTATTGGAAGATACTGACGGTATGAGGAGCAATCGTAGCCTCTATACCGATACTCCACTGGGCAGAGAGGGTCCCAGAGTAATAAAGGGCGATGTCTTGGCTAGTGAGCGATTTTGGCACGGAACTCATTACACGGAGTGGGCGCAACGGTGGGTAGCTATGTGGACTGAAGGGCAGGGGAAATTTGCGATGAGTAGCATGGAAGAGATGGGCGCTTTGCGAGCGTTCGAAGTATTGGCCGCACAATCCAAAATCGCGTTCGAAAGAATTATGATTCTACGGTCGGCGAGCAACTTTTGTCTACAACCGCCCAGCAAGACGGCAGTGGAAAATATGACCTCCGAGGAGTCGGAAGAGGACCGTTACCCTGCTTATCTGCCGAGTCTGGAGAATCTCTATCGAGTGGGCTCTGCAGTTGCCAAGGAGATTGTGATTAAGTGGAGCGATTATAAAGACCATCTTCCGTCCGTATAAAAGTGTTTGGCACACAAAAAAGGCGGTCCCGACAAGGACCGCCTTTTTTGTGTTTTAAACTGTCTTCTTTTAGAAGCGTTTACGAACCGTCGCTTCTGCGCGGAAGGGCATTCTTGAAGCTAAGGATCCGTTTCCGTAGCCTGAGTTGTTTACATCCCAGTTTTCTTCATCGGTGATGTTGAAGAAAGCCAGTTTGAACATCCAGTCTTCGTGTTCGTAGAAGACGCTCACATCAATTTCATACTGGAATGGAAGTCTGGCGGTGTTCGCAGTTAGGCTGTATCCACCGTCTGGATCTGTTACGTCGAACACGAATATGTCGAATCCTTCGTAACCTGAGTTCATCTCACCCCATCCGAGAAGTCCCGCAGTAAACCCAAATCCATTTTCGAACTTGTATTGCAAGAGTGCATTCACGAGGTGTTCAGGTATACCGGGTGCCTCAATCTTTTGCAGATTTCCGTTTGCATCAGTCGGTCCACCAGGGAACGTAGGAGAAACATAGAATCCACCGGTTTCAGCCAATGCTCTGTCGATAGTGTATCCGCTTGCGAAGAAGCCCATTGTCCTTTTCGCATCTATGTAACTATATCCCATAGTCATAAACATTTGGCGATTTGGCTGGTAGTTGAACTCAACTTCGAATCCGGTGAGGTCAACCTCATCAACGGACCCGTCTTGGTTTCTCGTGGTAAACGAGCGATCAAAAGCCGCAGCTCCTAGAAAGAAGGTGTCGTCCAAGAATGAGAACTTGGCTCCAATCTCGAGCAGCTCACTTTCTTGTGGGTCAGGGATTGCTCCGATGTCTGCGCGGCCTCCTGTATCAGCTGTGTAAGATTCACTGAAGTTGTAAGTCGCGTAGAGCGTCGAATTCTCGTTGAGCTTGATTACAGGGCTCAAGTTGTAATTTATCAACTCTGTGCTATCGGAAATCTTGTAGCCATCGGCTATTACACCTTCTTCGTTGAAGGTCCCGCTTTGACCTAGAATAGGGTGTACTTCAGTCGCATCAAAGAAGTCAGTTGTGAATCCCGCCAACAAGCTGAATGATTCGTTGAATTGCAAGTCCGCTTGAACGAACGGTCCGACGGTGAACATCTCCGTATCACCACCGGTTGGGCTGTTAGGATTACCACCGACGTACCAGTGCCTCAAGATTCCACGACCTTCTTTGCCCGGAACCCAGATATTGCCGGCGAAGCCTTGATCTGGAACGCGACGGGTTTCGATATCTCTACTCATATCCCAGAAGTTTGCAGGTTCGTTGAAGAAGTGGTTCACGGACCAGATATCATCGTAGCGGAATCGCGCTCCCATGTTGATGTTGTAAGCTCCAGACTCACCCATCTCTCCGCCAAAGCGAACTTCGGTGCGGTTTTCGATAGATATGTTGTCTTTCAAATATTCTGAATAATGATAAGAGCTAAATGTATCCCTGTCTTTGTAGCTGAAAAATGTTTTGTTGACGATGGTTACGTCTCCTTCGAGTTCCCATGTCTGGTCAATTCCACCAGAGATAGATGTTGCTTCTGAGTCATCACCGGGAGCAGCGAGTTTCCAGCGACGATTAACAGGAACGGAATTGGATGCCACAGGAACGATCGTTGCAAATCCTGCTCCACCGAATTGGCTGGCAAAATCAACACCCGGTACTCCACCGCCAAAAATGCTATCGCCGTTGCCGAGTTTCGCTACATAAGCAGCGTAGTCGGCGTCGGTTTGGCCGTTGGGAATATAGCGTCCGTTATCAACCAAGTCTTGAGTGACGCGATTGATACCCCAGTTCTCAGTGTAGTCGGCAATGAAAAATTCAATGTTCGCCTCTATGGTATAGGTATCGCTCGGCATGTGAGTCAGTGCGAAATACAATGCGTGAGTATTCTGCTTCCAAAGCTCCCAATAGCCTCCCCAGTCCTTGCCTTCATAAGACATACGCCATGCCGTTTTGCCGTTGTCGAACGGAGCTCCGTAGTCAAGGTTCCAAGTATATTGGTCGTAGTCACCAATGCTGAACTGGGCTTCGCCATGTGGTCCATCGAAGTATGGTTTTTTGGTAATCAAGTCAGCGTAACCGCCCAGGTAGTTGGTCGTTCCGTAAACTACACCCGCCGGTCCTTTAACAATGTTTACGGACTCAACCGCATTGAAGTTGATGGGCATTCCATTTCCGTTAACTGAACCTCCACGACGCATGCCGTTGATGAACAAGTCGGCTTCCTGTCCGCGTAAGTTAGGCGTACTCGGAGCTCCGAAATTAGTTTTCGTATAGGAACTTGAAGTGAGCTTGGAAAAGTCGCGAACATCTTTAATAGCGATCGCGTCTAATTGCTCACGGGAGATGATGGTTACGTTTCTAGGCGTATCCAAGATGCTCCGATTGGTTCCGTAAACCGAGTTGAAGGGGCGAGATGTCGGCATGATGTTCTCCTCGATAGGAATTTCATCAATGCTCAGCTCAGCTAGGTCATAGGTGTCCAGATTCTCATCGTTTTCTTGTGCGAAGATAGCCGAGAATGGCACCAGTAGTCCAAGAATTACGCTGAGGTATTGCTTCCAGTAGGTTCTATTTTTCATATTTTAATGTTAGTTTTCAGTAGTTCAGACTTCCCGCTTTACGCATGATCCATGCCATTTTCTGTGGCTCGGCATGAAAATCGCGGCTTTCGGGAAAATATAAAGGTAGTTGAAAGACTAAAATTCTGAACTAGAAAAGCGTATTGCTTGAGCTGCCTAATCTTTAGTGTTTTTACCCTGATTTTGTGGGCGTATTGGATCAGGTATCTTTTCCGGATTGGATAATGGCTTGCAGTTTTTCCGCTACTTCAAGGAGTGAGAGGTGGGTCGTTTCGATCATCGTGGCCCCGTCGGCACAGGTCAGAGGGGCTGTTTTTCTAGTCTTATCCAGTTGGTCTCTTTTCTGGATGCTGTCTACTTGTCCCTCTAATTGTCGTCTCCGAGCCCTTTCTGCCTCATCTGCGGTCAAAAAGAACCTGAAATCTGCGTTAGGAAATATGACTGAGCCGATGTCTCGCCCCTCCATAATGAGTCCCTTAAAACCTGCGTTTTTTGCCAAGTTACTGTAAGAACGTTGGTGTTCTAGTAGATATTGTCTTACGACCGGAATCGCGGCGACGAGCGACACGGCGTTGTTTACGGCTTCAGATCGAATTTCCTCCCCGAACGGCTGCTTGTTTAGAGTAATTCTTGCTTCTTTCCCTTCTACTAAATGCCCGATGGGGAGGGTCTTGAGAACCTCGATAATTGAACGTTCGTTTTTGAAGTCAACGTCACCCTCAAGGATTGCCCATGTGATTGACCGATAATGAGAACCGGTATTCACATACATTAGGTCTAGCCGTTCGCTTAAAATCTTTGAAGTGGAGGATTTGCCGGAGGCCGCTCCACCATCAATGGCGACTACAATGAATTTTTTGTCTGTCATGTGATTCTAAGTTGATCCAAGACCGTGAAAAAGTCGGGAAACGTTTTGGCGCAACACCCCGGGTCGGCTATTTTTAGCCACGGAGAGCCGTCCGCGTATAAATTAAAGCATCCCAATATTCCGAAGCTCATGGCTACACGGTGGTCGTGATAGGTCATGACTTCAGACGGCACAATTAAGCCTGGGTGAATTTCTATAAAATCATCACCTTCCTCGATCCACTGACCGAGTTTAATCAGCTCATTAGCCATAGCGGCAATGCGGTCGCTCTCCTGGTGGCGTGTATGGCCGATTCCAGATAGTTTAGTCACGCCTTTCAGTACGGGAGAAACGGCTGCTAAAGTCAGAAATGTGTCTGATATCGGCCAAAAGTTTTTTTCAATTCCGTCGCAGGGTAGGGTCTTTAGGGTTACCGATGCTGTGGTCCCTTCGGAAGACTCTTCGATAGTCATACCGATTTCCTTGAGCACTTTTGTATAGGCATAGTCTCCCTGAAGTGCGTCTGAGTGGAGTCCCTTGACGGTGACGGACCCGCCTACAACGAGGGGAAGTGTCAGAAAGTAAGAGGCTGCTGAAGCATCCGGTTCGATCGCGACGGTTTCCGGAATCGAGTAGGGGATGCCACTTTTGATTCGGAGCAGCACGGATTCGTTTCCAAGTGGTTCGATGACTTGGTGGGGTTGCCCAAAGCGGTACATCAGCTCTTGGGTAAGCTTTACGAAGGGTTTTTTCTCTGCGCCGCCACGAATCTCAATCTCGAGATCTTCCTCAGCGAGCGGCGCCACCATAAGTAGCGCTGAGAGTAGCTGGGTGCTTGCTGAGGTTTCCAGTTGTATGCGACCACCTTTCAGGCCTGAGGGCTTTAGAGTCACAGGAAGAAAATCGTCATTGGATTCGATTTCGGTTCCCTGGCTCTTTAAGGCATCCAGTAAACCTTTCATCGGCCGTTTCCGCATTTGCTCGGTTCCGTCTATCGTGAATTGACCCCCCTTCCGAGTTGCGCAGAAGGCGGTAAGAAAGCGAGCCGCTGTTCCAGCTACGCCTACATAGAGGGAAGCGCTTTCCTCAGTGATGTTTCCGCTAGTGCCGGATACTCGGATAGTCTTTTCGGCAGCGTTAGGGGTGACTTCGAAACCCAGTTTTTTGAGGCATTCGACCATGTAGTGGGAGTCGTCACTGAAAAGGGCTCCGGTTAACTCAACTGGATGGTCAGCCATACAGGCAATAATGAGCATGCGGTTGGTAATGCTTTTGGAGCCTGGGACTTCAACCGATCCCTTAACGGGTCTGGTGAACGGCTTGATCGCCAGTGGGTCAGGATAAGTTTCGTCCATGTTATTCAGTCTAACCGATTGCGGAATTTTTTCCCTTTCTCGAGTAGGGATACTACTTCTGCCATATTCCCATTCGTAATGGCTGATTGAATACGCTGAAGGTCATCCTGGTATTTGGAGAGCGCTCGCTGGATTTCTTCCCTGTTAGATTCGATGATGGCTTTCCACATAGCCGGATCTCCAGCCGCGATTCTCGTTGTGTCCATCAATCCGGAACTCGCCAGTTGGATCCAATCTTCGGGTTTCTGATCGAGAAAATGGCAGAGACTGGATGCGATGAGGTGGGGCAAATGGCTTATGTGGGCGACAATCTCGTCGTGTTCTTCTGGAGTTTTTACGCAGGTGACAGCGCCTAGTGATTTCCAGAATTGAAGGATCCTGATAATGGAGCTTTCTTCGGATGTTTCGAGAGGCGTCACGATACACGGACGATTTAGAAATAGATCGGGGTCGGCATGGGCCATTCCCGTTTTTTCTGAGCCAGCCATTGGATGGGATCCGATGAAGGTTCCATTGGTTTCATCCCCTGAAGCGGCCTGCCTGCAAATAGTGCTTTTCGTACTGCCAACGTCTGTGACTAAAGTGCCGGGTTTCAGCGCGGGTCTTATCTCGTTGTAGAGTGGGATTATAAAGTCAACCGGAGCGCAAATGACTACCAAGTCAGCGGATTCCGCTGCTGCTAGGGGTGTGGGGAAGACGTTATCGCACCAATTAAGCTCAGCAAGCTTTGCTCGGGTGCTTGAATGCCTCGACCAAACGTGGATTTTGCCTGCGACTCGATTTTTTTTGCACGCCATTGCGACGGAGGCTCCCAAGAGGCCAGGTGCAAGTATACAGACCGTGGCAATTGGTGTGTAGGGCTGTGAATGTAAGTCGATATCCAAAACAAGAACGGCGGAATTTTTGAAAAGTGGATAAAGGTGGTTGGTGTACTGATGCGGATCAAATAAAAAAGCCTCTGACTGCCGCTGGGACGGTTTTGCTTTTCTGCCAACGTATTATGGGTCAAAACATAGGCATGCCAAAGATCGATTACAGGTATGGCTTATATAACCAGGGGGCGTTCTGGTTGTCTGGAGCTGTATTTCTAATCGCCGCGGGAATCGGTTTGTTCCTGCTGTATCTATCGGTAGCTGCTCCCAATAGCGCTGGGGGGAGCTCAAAGAGTTGGGAAGTAAAGGAAACGTCCTTGATTGAATGGATGGAAATGGGGGCTGAAGCAGAGCTTCGTTTCGAACGAAACTGGAACTCGAATCCGGACGCTCCTGATGTCTACGACGCTCTGAATGACGCGTTGAAGTATCAGTTCAAGATACGTGCTTTTGATCCTGGGAACGATTTCGGTTCGATAACGCGGCTTAATTACCTACAGAAGCGTCTAGAAGACACAAAGGGAAAATCGCTCCACACGGATGCGAGAGCGAATACGGTTCGTGCGATGGAGCTTATAGAGAAGGGAGATCACCTTTCTGCTATTCCGTTATTGCGGGAAGCTTTGGTCGATCAGGAGTGGATCAATTCGCGTTTTCCCAGTGGTGACTTTGCGGACGGCGGCGAAGTTATTAGATTGCAGCGTTTGTTGGAGAAATTGGAAGCGATGGATAGTGCAGCGGAGGTAACGCGTCTTTCTGAGGCCGCTCGGGCCGCCTATGATGTGGGTGATTGGGAGCTGGCCAGGGAGCGGTTTGACCGAGCGATTGTGATCCAGGAATCGATTAATCACAATATGCCTGATAGCAGCTTGGCTAGGTGGAAATTAGTCCAGGAACTAAAAGAATCCCGGAGGTTATTGGAAGCAGCCGAACTGAATCAAAGAATCGAAGCTATTCTCAATACCCCAGGATTAGGAAGCAACGATGTGGGGCGCGCTTTAACCTTGCAGGTACGTTTAAATGAAACGTTTCCGAATACAGCTTTAAACAACCCTGAACGAGTCGATCAGTTGAGGATACAACTGTCCACTGAGTCGAGTCGATCCAGTGTCGAGTTATTGGCCGAGCAACAGAGAGTTCTGAATGTTTTTCTGGCCGAAGGTAATTGGGACGAGGTGAGGTCTGTCTTATTGGAAATGGAGAGCTCGATCTCTAGGGAGTGTTTTTAAATTCCTCAAAGAAAAATCTTGTACTCTATGAATGG
>ERZ887942.1700-NODE-1700-length-14642-cov-6.657777_pt1 | contig 14642 bp, 14 predicted proteins | sample MGYA00521099_ERZ887942 | MGnify/ENA primary metagenome ERZ887942 (study PRJEB32303, sample SAMEA104408605) | aquatic metagenome | biome: Brackish water; feature: Pelagic; material: water | place: Baltic Sea | collected 2014-06-07T06:48:00 | depth 16,251 m ... | reverse complement strand
CGATGCACGGATGAGCGGTACTAGTTACGGAGCCTGCGTGCTGCATGTCTCCCCTGAATCGGCGATTGGCGGTCCGTTGGCTCTGGTCAAAGACGGCGATTTTATCGAAGTCGACATCGAAAGCCGCAAACTTCACCTCGATGTCAGCGATGAAGAACTCGCCGCCCGAAAAGCCGAGTGGAAACCGCGTGAGACCACATTTTCAAGGGGCTACGGTAAACTTTATGCCGAAGAAATTACCCAAGCTCACGAAGGCTGCGACTTCCGGTTTTTGCATGGCGACGGGTCGGAGATGGTCGAGCCGAAGATTTATTGATATACTCCCGCAAATGAGAGCGATTTTTGCAGCCCTACTTTTGTTCAACCTTGGAGACTTCACTTTCGCGGGCGAAAACGCTGTCGCCGTGTATTTGCTCGATCACACCGACAAAAAGAAAACCGAAACGCGGTTTTGGGATGATTGGAACAATTCCTGGCGCGGAGTCGTCGAATTAAAAAAAGTAACCGGAAAAGAAGCTGACACTCTTGTCGCATTGATGAAAAAGTCGCTTCTTCCCGAGGAGGCGACAAATTTCTGCGGCCACGATCCAATTTATGGAATCATTGTAAAAACGGAGGATGGCAAGACTCTAAAAACGAGTTTGTGCTTCAAATGCCTCACATGGGTGCGCCCCAAAGAACGGCTCTCAATCTCAGGGAAGCCTGGAGCCGAAAATCAATTGTGTATCGAGCTTCGGAAAATCATTGAGCTTCCTCCGGAACTCCTTAAAAAACCGAAGGAGTAGGCACAAAAAAACCGCGGCCCGTTCAAATACGGACTGCGGTTTTTCAAAAATTCGTTTCCAAACGAAGGACGGAATCAGTCGTCCTGTGGCTTGCTGTCAGCCAGTGTAAAACGGTAACGGTTGCGATTTTTCTTCGCTGAAATCCGAGCTTTACGCTTTGTTTTCTGAGTCGGTGTTTCGAAAGCACGGAGACGACGCATTTCGTCGATGATACCTTCGCTCTCCATCTTGCTTTTCAGACGCTTGAGCGCCCGATCGATGGGTTCACCTTTTTTGATTTGTACCTGTGGCATAACTGTTTCTGAAAAATGGGTTTCGTTTGGAGGGGCGGAATCTAGAGGCCAACGCCGAGGCTGTCAAGCAAGGGCTTCAGCGATTAAATCCTGATCTTCCACGGGAACGTATGGGCTCATCGGCAGACTGAGGCATTGGTCGGAAATCATCTCAGTGACGGGGAAATCTCCTTTTTTGTAGCCCAAATCGGCAAAAACCGGCTGTAAATGAAGTGGAACGGCGTAATACGCGACATTCGGGATATTTTTCGCGCTGAGACGGGCCTGAATATCATCGCGATCCGGACACAGAATGGTGTATTGCGCGTAAACTGAGGTATTCCCCTCACCCAATACGGGCATCGTGAAATCGGCTCTGCATTGGGAAAGCCGCTCGATGTATCGATCCGCGACCTCATTTCTCAGGCGAATTTCGTCGTCAAAAATCGTCATTTTCGAAAGGACAACCGCTGCCTGAATCGTGTCGCAACGCCCGTTCAAGCCGACGATTGGGTGGTAGTGCTTTTTCTCCTGACCGTGAACTCGAATCCAGCGCATTTTCGTTGCCAGCTCATCGTCATCAGTGAAAAGCGCACCGCCGTCACCGTATCCGCCGAGGGGCTTCGATGGAAAAAATGAGGTCGATCCAATCCCTGAAAGCGCGCCGGATTTTACACCGTGATGAGTTGCGCCGAAGCTCTGAGCCGCGTCTTCAATGACTGGAATATCGCCGTTTCGCTTCGCGATTCCGTTGATCGCGGTCATGTCTGACGTCTGGCCGAAGATTCCCACGGGCATGATTGCCTTGGTTTTTTCAGTGATGGCCGCTTCGAGCAGCGTTGCATCCATGTTCCAGGTATCCGGCTCGACATCGATAAAAACGGTCGTCGCACCTAGCAAGGCGACGACTTCAGCGGTAGAAATCCATGTGTAGGGAACCGTGATGACCTCATCACCAAGCCCCACGCCGAGAGCCATCAGCGCGATCAGCAGCGAGTCGGTTCCACTAGCAGTTGTGATGGTATGCTTCACGCCAAGATAGCTGGATAGCACGTCCTCCAACTCCGTTACCTCGGGGCCGAGGATATAACGTCCGTGATCAAGAACCCCTGCGATGCGGCGATCGATGTCCTCCCGAAGGCGGGCCTGTTGCGATTTTAGATCGATGAATTCCATGTTTCGGCTCGAAATTCGACGGGAAATTGCGTTTTTCAAGGCAGAACGAACCCTGTTCAATCCTGGGAGCGTTTCGATCCTACCTTATTGATTCGATGAACGAACCCCATTGAATCAAAAAATACTATTTCACGATCTCAATCACGACACGCCGATTGTTGGCTGCGTCTTTTGCCGGTGCGGCGTTGCCGATGCCTTGGTGACTGATTTTTGAGGAATCGATGCCGCTAACGCGAAGGAATGAACTAAGAAAACTCGCGCGGTTTGTGCTGATATCCTGATTCACCTGATCATATCGAGAATCATCGGCGTGACCGATAATCTTGATTGTTGCGGCGGGTGATTTTTTCAAAAGCGCAGTGACCTCATTTAAAACACGGGTCCACTCCTCGAAATTTACGGCTGATTTCGGACCGTAATTGATCGGCGCGATCGATGGCAGCTCAGGATCAGCCGGTTTGTTGGGCTCCGGCTGTCGAGGTGAACGAGATGTCGTGCCGCGGCTTTTTGCATCGGGCCGTTTCGGCTGCGACTTTTGGGGTTCGGCTCTTCGAGCGGTTCCTTTTGGCTCCGGAGTCATCTTCTTCCGCAAGAGGTCAGCATGTTCACGAAGCTCTGCCTGCATTTTGGCATGAGACTGAGCAACGTGCCGCTCGGCCTGAGCCTGAATTTTCGCGACGGCTTCCTTCGCCTTTCTCTGAACGACATTGACGTCGTTTTGAAGAGCTTCGTTTTTGCGGCGCTCGTTCTGGAGAGCTTCGGCCAACTCTTTCTGTTCTCCTTTCATCTGCTGCAGCCTGCGCATTTCTGATTCGGCGCGCCCAAGCTGAGAGCGAAAATTCTGGACCTGATCTTCGAGTTTTTTTATGTGCAGCGTTTTGTCGCCTAGCTCCTTGTGCGCCAAATGAAGGCTTTGCCGAGCGTGTTCGAGTTCTTTTTGAGTGCGCTCTAAATCACCACGAATTTTGCCCACATCCTGCTGAGGATGATCCTGCCCGCGTTGATCCCGGGGCCCACCGCGATTTTCGACCCATGGACCTCCATGCTTCCGCATTTCTTCAAACCGTTTGCGCATTTCATTCTGTCGAGCACGCATTTCTTCGGGATTACCCCGATTTGCATGAGGCGGCTGCGGAGGTCGACCCTGCCATTTTTCAGTCCTATTGAATGGCAGACTGTAAATTTTATTTGCCACGGGCGGTGAGGAAGGCTTTTTGCATTTTTCACACTGACCGCCGTCGGCTTTCTGACAAGCCGGGCAGTTGCTTTTTGGTTTAGTTGCGGCTTGTGGAGCGGGACCTTTTTTACAATCGGCGCACTTTGGCGAATCGCCGGCTTTTTTGTGATCGTGATCTTTTTTGTGGTCGTCCTTTTTCTGCGGCTGTTCTTTTTTATCGTCGTCTCTCCCTTTTGGGCGATCGCTATCTTTTTTATGATCGTCGGGGCGATCTGTGGATTTTTTAGGCTCGCCCTTAGATTTTCCGGAACGGCCTTTTTCCCCGTGTTGATGGCGATTCCCACCACTTCGTGGGCGACCAGCGAGCGCAAAGTTCACGTCTCCTTCGCGCAGAATTGTGTGAATGATCTGACCGCCATCGGCCAATAGAATGGCCTCGGGAATATCCTGAGAACGGAGATTAACAGAGGGAATAAACGCAAGAACCAAAATTGCGCAGCAGATGGCTGTTTGAATAAAACGGAACGGGGACGGTTTCATATTTCGCAAGGATGAGAAATCCCCGCGAAATGGGCCAGTGAATTTTTCGGTTTTCTCGACCTTTTTAGATCATAGAATTTACCGAAATCAAAGAAATTCAGTGTCGCTCTCGGATTTTTGGAAATTCGACACAGAACCAAGTTTCACTTGTCCAATTCGATATCGATTTTTAGATCATTTTTCTGCGCTGCAGCAAATGCGAGACTGCGAATTGCGGTGATCGTCCTTCCATTTCGTCCGATGACTTTTCCGGCATCGTCAGGGTGAAGCCGAATGCGATACTCGTGACGACCATCGTTTTCCGCATGAGAAACGCCTGCGTCTTCGGGATGATCAATGAGATTGATCACGACGTATTCGATATATTCCTGAATGGCGAGGGCAGCTTCCATGCGTTTGAAGTCATCTTTTTAAAGATTCAGATCGATTCATCAAGAAAAAAGACGTCGAAGCAGCGTTTCGCGAAGACACAAAAAACGACGATCTCTCGCGAGACCGTCGTTTTCGAAAAATTGGGGATTTCTGAGAAAACCGTTCCCGAAAAAACCTACGCAGCCGTAGCGCGTGCTTTTTTCGCAAGGCTTTTCACGGTGTCAGACATCTGAGCACCATTTCCGACCCACTTGTCGAGTGATTCGAGGTCCAGCGTGCACTGATTCTCTTCCTTTTCCTCGAGGGGGTCGTAGCGACCGATGATCTCCAGAAACCGGCCATCACGGCGAGCACGTTGATCTGCAACGACGACACGGTAATATGGACGTCCTTTGGTGCCTTCTCTTCTGAGTCTAATCTTAACCATTTCCTGTAACGTAAAATTTTGTCTTCCACCCTATTTTTGGATGAAGGGCGGAACATTTAGTCTGCTTTTAAAAAAAATCAAGCGTCAGATGCCGGAGTTTTTACGAAATAAGCTCGTTTTTTTCCCGTATCTATTACAAATCAATTACAAAAATCCTTGGATTTGTGCTTTCAAAAACCATCTAACATCCCATCAATAACGCCATGCCCATTTCCGAAGCCGATATCGAAAAACATGCCGATGACATCAAGACGCTCAAAGCAGCTCTTAATGAAGTCCTTTTTGGCAAAGAAGAACTCATCGACTTGGTGGTCACGGGCTTGCTCGCGCGGGGCCACATTTTGCTGGAAGGCCTCCCGGGACTTGGGAAAACCGAATTGGTGAAAGGGCTTTCGAAAACGCTGAAACTGGAAACCAAACGAATTCAGTTCACGCCGGACCTGCTACCTGGCGACATCACAGGAAACCCCGTTTTACAGGAAACCGAAAAAGGCCGCGAGTTTGTTTTCCAGGAAGGACCGCTGTTTGCAAACCTAGTCCTGGCGGACGAAATCAACCGCGCCTCCCCAAAAACCCAATCGGCGCTGCTTGAAGCGATGCAGGAGCACCGGGTCACTGTCTTGGGAGAAACCCATCAGTTGCCGAAGCCGTTTTACGTTCTCGCCACCCAAAACCCAATTGAGTTGGAGGGAACCTATCCACTACCGGAAGCTCAACTCGACCGATTCCTCTTCAAACTTGATGTGACTCGAAACAGTGCTGAAACGTTGGAGCAGATCGTGAAAGGCCGCGAAATGGGCGTAGAGCCTGAAGTGAAGGAAGTCATGACCGGTGAAACCCTCCAAAGCATGATGGATGTGGTTCGCAAAATTTATCTGCCCGATGTTGTCGCAAACTACATCGCGCGGTTGGTTGACGGAACCCACACGGGGCAGTCAAAAACGGCGGAAGGCATCAAATTCGGCGCAAGTCCCCGTGCGGCTCTCGGTTTGGCCTCTGCAGCAAAGGCGCGAGCCCTCATCGAAGGCCGCGTCAATGCCAGTTTCGAGGACGTAAAACTCGTCGCCATACCCGTGTTAAGTCACCGGATTATTTTAGAATACAATGCGCGAATCGATGGCAAAACGAGCCGTCAGGTCGTCGAAGAATTGATCGCAGAAATCCCCACGCAGGCGCTTGATGTGCCCAACACGTTGAAAGCCTGAATTTACTGATGATGACGACCAGTCGCCGATTATTTTCATTCTCCCCTGCCGCGATCGCATCGTTGGTGGTCGCCTTTACTTTTCTACTTCTGCCGGGAGTAGCGCAGGCGCAGAAAACGCTCTTAAATCACACGTATAAAAAAGCGGGAAACACCCGAATTAAGGTGGAATCGGTTTTTGATACGGCAATGCCCAAAGGCTATATGCCAGTGCGAGTGACGATTCGAAACGGAACCAGCGCCGACCGGACGTGGCGGTTATCGTTCACGGATTCAGCCGGTTACAACGCCTTTAGCACCGACAGCACCTTCAATCTCGAAACGCGATCAAATAGCGAAGCGGTCCACGATATTCTGGTTCCCCTGCCCAGTGCGATTGATCAAAATTCTTACAGCTCATATGTCTTGACCGCGAATTCATCAGGCCTCGGGCAGGCGATGGCGAACGACTCGGATCAAACGTGGACCGCATGGCCATCTATTGGAATCAGCACTGCGCTGGCCGCACGCAGCATCACTCCGTTGAATGATAAAATGCGATCCAATGGCGGCCGTGGAGAAAAATTCGCAGGAAAATTCGACCCAAAAATGCTTCCAACCGATTGGCGAGGCTACTCCGGGCTTGATGCGCTGATGATTCAAGACAAGGAATGGGATGCTGTTCCAGCGGGTCCGCGAAAAGCGATTCAAACATGGATTCGCCATGGTGGAGTGCTCGATATTTACACCAATCAGGCCAATCGGAAGCCATCTGAATTCGGATTTAGTAAAGCCGATTCGGTCAAAAACGGAGAGCACCAATTCAGCTTTGGAGCAGTGAACGTGAAGAAATGGGACGGTCGGGAATTACCCGTCGATTCAACGATTTCACGCTACAATCGGATCACAAATAAATCGATTCAATACGCGCAAGATTTCGACAACGACTGGAAACTGGAGCGCACCATGGCGAAAATTAGCGACAGTAAATGGATCGTTATTTTCCTCCTTTTGGCCTTTGCCGTTATCGTGGGTCCGATCAATCTCTTCGTCTTCGCCAAACCGGGACGGCGACAAAAACTCTTCATCACGACCCCGCTGATTTCGATCATCGCGAGCGCCTTGATTTTTGCTCTCATCATGACCAAAGACGGCATCGGTGGGAGCGGCAGTCGAATCACATTCGCAAATTTGCAGTCCGGCGCAGGCGAAAAACAACTCTATCTCCGCCAGGAGCAAATCAGCCGAACCGGCGTGCTGCTTTCCGGCAGTTTTGAAGTCGATGAATCCGCGTTCATCACTCCGGTTCGAATGCGCGCCGGGAATATGAATCGGCTCACCGACGACCGAAATCAGGCTCGCGGAAAATTCACCCGCAAAGGCAACACTTATGCCGGTGACTGGTTCCAAAGTCGAAGTGAACAAGGGCAGGCCATTCTTGCAGTGCAACCAACCCGCTCACGGATCGAACTTCGTGCGCCTGCTTCGGCGGATGGAAAAAAGCCGCCGGAATTGTTTTCCAGCCTCGAATTTGGCCTTCGCGAATTATTCTACCGCGATTGGAATGGAAAAGTTTGGAAATCCGCAGCTCCTCGAATTTCACCCGGAAATGCCATTCCGCTTGAAGCCGCCGAGCCTAAAGATTTAGAAAAATGGTGGTCCACGCAAACAGAGAACTTCAGTGTCACGTTTCGAAACCAAGCCCGTAAGCTGACCCCAACGAAAGGAAATTTCTTTGCAGTCTCAACCGACCCTCGAGCGGGCAGCCTCGACTCTTTAAAATCTATTCGGTGGAAAGACGATTTCATCGTGATGACCGGTTCCGTTCTTGCAGAAGGCGCAGCCGCAACCCCCGGAAACGAATAACATGAGCGAAGAAGAAAACGCTACTTTCCCCGCCGAAGGTGCTGTGAACGGCGATAAACCGCCCGCGATTGAAGTGCGAAATCTTTTCCGCAGCTTCGGGGCACTGAAAGCTGTCGATGGAGTCTCATTTTCCGTTGATGCTGGCCAGGTCGTCGGATTTGTCGGCGCAAACGGCGCGGGTAAAACAACCACGATGCGTATCATTGCGACTCTCGATTATCCCAATCGGGGAATCGTGAAAGTGGGTGGAATCGATGTCGTGCAATACCCTGCGAAGGTCCGATCCAAAATCGGATGGATGCCAGATCACTTTGGCACCTATTCGAACATGACCGTGATCGAATACCTCGACTTTTTTGCCCGAGCGCTGGGTTACAAAGGCCAGGAACGGGCCGAACGAGTCCAGGACGTCATGGGCTTCACCGATCTGACCAGCCTGGGCGATCGTCTCATCAACAAACTTTCCAAAGGCATGGGCCAGCGGCTCTGCCTCGGTCGTGCGTTGATTCACGATCCCGAAGTGCTGATTCTCGACGAACCTGCCGCCGGGCTTGATCCGAAAGCCCGCGTCGAATTGAAGCACCTCATTCGCATTCTTGCCGACGAAGGAAAAACCGTTTTCATCAGCTCCCACATCCTCTCCGAGCTCGGTGAAATGTGCGACACCCTACTGTTCATCAACAACGGTCAAATCATCAAGCATGGCACCGCCGAAAGCCTCAAACATTCCGCTGGAGGTATCACCGTCGTGAACGTGAACCTCGCAGCCGACATCGAGAAGCTCGAGGAATGGGCAACGATGGCGCCGAACGTGACTTTTAAAGAAGCCACCAAACAAGGCGGCCGAATTGAGATTGATTCCATTGAGCGAGATGTAGTCGCGACCGTTTTGAAACGAATGATCAACGACGATCTTCAAGTCACTGAATTCCACCGCGAAGAACGCAAACTCGAGGACGCGTTCATCGAAATTTTAGGAGAAATCGAAGCTGCTGGGGGAACCACTGTGAAATGAGACTTTTACGAACCAACCCTACTAATTCATCGAACGCACCCTGTTGGATCGATGAACAGACCCTATTGAATCGCAAAATTCCCTCTTTAAGAAATTCCTACCTCAGATCATCCCTCACCATTACTTCCCCGTTTTTAAATCATGTCTGAAGCCGTCACAACTCTTACTCCACAAGTCCCGGAAGTTTCGCCTGCTGCGCATTTGGTGGATTTTTCTGATAAACTGAGCCCGATGCTCGTGAAGGAACTCCGCCAGGGGATGCGGACGAATCTATTCACCGTCGCGTTCATTTTACTTCAGGCGTTCATGATTCTTTGCATGCTGTTTGGCATGAATGGCGGGGGATCGGAAACGTCAGGATTTTTCTGGTTTTTTGTGATCGTAGCCATGCTCGTGGTTCAGCCCATTCGTGGATTCGGCGCGCTTTCTTCGGAATACAGCCTGAATACGATGGACTTGATTCAGCTCACTCGGCTGGGAGCATGGAGAATCGCCTTCGGAAAATGGGCGGCTATCGTCGCCCAGAGCATGTTGTTGCTCACTGGAATTTTGCCGTATGTCGTCATGCGCTATTTCCAGGGTGGCATCGACCTCTTCAAAGATCTCGAAGGCATTTTGTACGTAATGTTGGGAACGTGTTTGCTCACTGCTGTGACGGTTGGGTTTTCGTCATTCAAATCTGTTATTCTGCGAGTCGCGCTTCTAATCGGAGCAGGGATCGGGGCAATGATCGTCGGTGTCTTTGTGGTCGAAACCAAATTCAACCGCTACTCGGGCGTGGGATCGGGAATTCAATTTTGGGAGACGGTTGGGGCGGTTATCGCCGTTATTTACGCTACTTATTATTTGTTGGATTTAGGGGCCGGCCGAATCGCTCCGGAGTCGGCCAACCATTCGTCACGGAAGCGAATCATTTCGCTGATCTTCATTGTAGTGATGCTGCTCCTTCCATTTATTGGAGTGAATTCCGAATTCGTAATCGCTCTCACTGCGATCGTAATTTTGCTCGTCGGCATCGATTCCATTACTGAAAGCCCCTCGGTTCTGCCGGGTGTTTTGCGACCGTTCTCGAAATTGTTTCTGACTCGAATGGCCGCCGGCTTTTTGACGCCGGGATGGCATACCGGGCTGCGATATTTTGTCCTTTGTTCCGTATTGCTAATAGTAGGGATTTTCGTTCACATCGACACTTCGAATTTTGATGATATGGAAAGCTGGATCATGACGGTGAGCGCCATCGCAGCGGTCACCTTTCCCCTTCTGATTATTCACCTTTTCTTCTATCCAGTGACGTATTCGCAATTTTATTTTGGACTCTACGTGCTGATTCAAGTTTGCGTTTTTGCCGTAGCATTTTTTGTTTCAATTGTGGCCTCGGAATTATTCGGACGATCTCTCAACCCGTTGCTCTACATGTGTTTCCCGATTCCATTTGTGAATATGTTTTCGGTGACGTGGGGGAATAATGAGGAGCCCTACTTTTTGATCGCATCGCTTGTTTTTCTGTTTTTCAGCCTGCTGGTTCCGGCGATTCGTTCGGGTCCAATTTTCAAACGAATGCGTGAAACGTTCGTTGGTATTCGAGATGGTAATGTCGAGGACATCATTGAACAAACAGAACGCCAGATCATTCCGGAGAGCACCAAGTGAGTCTCGTTTTTTTATAATCCGACGCCGTTTCTATGCTGACCATTACCCAAGAAAAACTCTCCGAAATTTCGGCCAAGGCACGAGCGTATGCGGACGTGTTTCAGCTGCCGTTGCAGAATCGGGTGTGGCGCGGGCAGACCGGTGATTTCACGGGAAGCGGCGTGGGTTCGTCGCTGGATTTTCAAGATCACCGCTCCTATATGCCGGGTGATGACCCCCGCCATATTAACTGGCAGGCCTACGCGCGGACGGGCAGTTATTCGATGAAGCTTTATCGTGAGGAAGTTCGGCCGATGATCGATTTGGTCTTCGACGTGTCGGACTCGATGTGGTTTCAGCCGGAGAAACAGACACGTGCGCTTGAGCTTTTTTACTTTGTTTTTTATTCAGCAATTCGCAGCGGAGCTTCGATTTCCTGCAGTATTGTTCGGGGAGATTCTTTCGAGCGGCTTAGTGATGATGCCGTTCATGGCCACGCGTGGACGCGCCGGGTCGAAATCATGCCCGAAACCCCGGCAGCGGCTTCACCGGATCTTCGGCCTTTGCCGTTTCGCGCTCAATCGATGCGGGTTTTCATCAGCGATCTGCTTTTTACAGAAAGCCCGGATCGGTGTCTCCGTGCACTGACCCGAAACAAAGGACGCGGCCTTGTTTTAGCTCCATTTGTGAAAGCGGAGGCAAACCCCGATTGGGATGGGAATTACGAATTTGTCGAAGCGGAGTCACGTCTGAAGCATCCCCACCGAGTCGAACGCGGCCTATTGCAAAAATATCTGAACGCCTACAAACGGCATTTCGAAATCTGGAAAACCCTGTGCCGAAAATACGACATCGCAGTCGCCCGCGTGCCCGGCGAGTTTAACTTTCAACTGGCGATGCAGGCGGAGGCGATCCCAAATTCTGTGATTGAAATTCTTTAAATAAATTCCGCATGTCACTCACCTTCGCCAACCTCGCCGGATTCTGGGCCCTCCTTGGGATTCCGCTGATTCTTGCGATCCATTTTTTGCAGCGTCAGTCTAAGTTGGTGACGATCTCTACTCTGTTTTTGCTGGAGCAGATGAAACGGGAGAGCCTGAGTGGAAGACGCTTTGAGCGTTTGCGAAATTCCATTCCACTTTGGCTACAATTGCTCGCTATTCTCGGCCTGACCTGGCTGCTAGTACAACCACGTTGGGTGAAACCGGAGTCGATTCAACGGATTGCGATTGTCCTGGATGGGTCAGCTTCAATGAGCGCTTTTCGCGAACCATTGGCCAGGAAACTGGAGACTGAATTGACCAAACTGAGCCTGGCCGCAAAGACGACCGAATACGTCGTTCTCGATTCACGGATGGATGGCGAGCCAATCTACAACGGCACGGACGTTCCTGAACTTCTTGTCGCCTTGCAGGATTGGGAACCGCTCGGCAGCGCTCATGATCCGGGTTCAGCGCTACGAGTCGGTCGCAGCCTCGCGCAGACAACTGGGCTATTGATTTACGCGAGCGATCACAAAATCGAAAAACTGGCTTACGGCGCCAAATTACTCGCCGTCGGTGAGAAACGGGACAATGTCGGGTTTGCCGGAATGGACATCGCGCCTGATGAAAACGGCGAATTGAAATGGCGGGCCATTGTTCGGAATTATGCCGATACCCAACAAAGCCGTGACTGGCTGATGCAGTCGGGGAATCAACGAACGGCCAAGCGAACCATTACGCTGGAAGCGGGCGAGACGAGATCGCTTCAAGGAAAATTCCCTGAAGGAGCTGAGCGGATCGTTCTTCGCATGGATCCTGATGCGTTCGCGTTGGACGATGAGTTGCCAGCTGTTTTGCCAAAACCTAAGCCCTTTGCGATTGCTAAAGTCGGCACGCCAAAATTGGATGCTGCGTTTGCTGATGTGCTCGGAAGTTTTGAAAACGTGATCGAGCCTGATGATGAAACCCCGCCGGATTTGATTCTGGCTTCGTATGATCCACTCGATCCTTCAACTCAACCACCGCGTGCTGTCGTCCTTTTGAATCAGCAAAACGTGCCGCGAACCTTCATGCAGGGTCGTATTGCGGCGGAGAATCACAAATATGTGGAAGGTCTGAACTGGCAGGGTTTGATTGCCCGACAAACTCCCGGAATTCCGTGGGACGAACGCGATTCGGTTTTGGTTTGGCAAGGAGATCGGGCTCTGATTTTTTTCCGGACACTGGAAGGGAAGCGACAACTGTTTTTGAATTTTGATTTCACCACTTCGAACGCCGGACGTCTACCCGCCTTTATCGTCATGCTGCACCGCTTCGTGGAGGATTTACGACAGGAGAAAATCGCAGGTAAAACTGAAAACTACGAAATAACTCAGTCCGTTCCGTTGAGTTTCGAATTTGGAGAAGGGGCATCTCCGCTGACATTGACCGAGCAAATTACCGGACCGGACGAAACCATCACAGGAACTCGCGAAGTAAAACTTTCGCAGGCCGCATTACTCACGTCACCGGATCGGCCTGGCTTTTTCACGGTGCTGCAGGGTGAAAATCAACTGCTCACCGCGGCTGCACATTTTGCCGACACGAGGGAAGCTGATTTTACACAAGCAACATCTCATTCTGACCTAGATGCAATTGAAGGTGAACTGGTCGAACAGCATACCGAAGCCGATTCCTACTGGCAGATCTGGCTGATTCTGGCGCTTCTGCTCATCATACTGAGCTGGTTTCATCTAAACCGCCCCGGCCCAACGGCTGACAAAAAACCGGTTGCCGTTTGATCTAGCTCTGAAGCTTGACGCCGTTTTCGCGGCACCACGAAAGCGCTCCCTCGTTCCCATTTTTTGCAGCTTCAACATACCAACGTTGAGCCGCTTTAAGATCGGGCTTTCCGTTGTTTCCAATTCCAGTCTCGAGGCATTTAGCGAGATAAAGCGCCGCAACAGGATCACCTTCCTCAGCTCCTTTAACAAACATCGCACTGGCCTTATCTGCATCAGACTCACAGCCCCAACCTCGTAAATAATGTACTCCAATGTTTCCAAAGGCATGCACGCTACCACGATTCACAGCTTCTTCGTACAGTTCGAATGCACGATTCAGATTTTTTTCGACTCCAAGCCCCTTCGAATAGCAGGTGCCCAGAAGATTTGCCGCTTTCCCGTTTCCGAAGTTGTAGGCCTGATTCAAATAGTTGATCCCCTTTTCCAAATCGGTATCGACGCCATTTCCAAAGCAATAGGCTTCGGCAACAAAGTACAACATGTCCGATTTTGAAAGGTTGGACGGCGCTTTCTAATCATCGACCAGCTTCACTTCAGGATCAGGACCGGTCTCGGCAACGTCTGTCAACTCGGGGTGAATGGGCTCATCGACAGGAGGTGTGGGAAGCGAAAAATCGGATGCCTCATTCGCCTGCCCTTGCGGATTGATTTCTTCGATCTGCGCGCTCTGGGGTTGCTCAACCGACAGCGTCCGGGTTGAAGAATCAACCATTGCAAAGGTCGGAGCCTGTTCCCCAGGGTCTCCAAAAACTGCCATCAAGGCAGTACCCGTGATACATCCCGCGAGTGCCACTCCGGTTTAAGCCGCCCTTCGCTTCCGGCGATACCCACGCGTGTTGAGTTTTACAACCTCAACTTCCGGCCGAACGTGATGCCGCATCATCGGTGACGGCTCTTCTTTTTCAATTTCGACAAATCCAAGCAACTCCGCCGTTTCCTGCATGGCGGTATCGTTGACGCCGTGCAATCACTGTGACGGTCTCGAGCGCAGCCAACTGACGTAATACGCGACCAAAGGCCCGCTGGTCTTTCTCTGACGCAGTCAAAATGAGGTGAAACTGGTCAATCAGCAAATACCGCTGCAATCCCGCTTCCAAATGAGACTCAGCAATGGAACGACGCAAAGCCGGCGCCCACGAAAAGGGCAGCTCCGGCTCGTGCCTCCGGTCAGGCTCTACCGGGAAGAGCATGATGACTGCTTCGCAAAGCGATTCCAAAATTCGATCATCTTCATCAGCGACCATCGCCACTGCCGCGCCCGATTTTGAATGCTTGTGAAGTGCATTCAAAAGATCCGATTCAATCAATTCACTGAGTTGCAAATTCACACGACCAGTGACAACAAAAGGCTCGTGAAGAGATATGGTTGGTTCATCACTCGAACCCTGTTCAATTGGTTTCTCGGGACTTTCGAGCTGATCAAGCATCGAATC
>ERZ887942.1699-NODE-1699-length-14646-cov-43.526489_pt1 | contig 14646 bp, 3 predicted proteins | sample MGYA00521099_ERZ887942 | MGnify/ENA primary metagenome ERZ887942 (study PRJEB32303, sample SAMEA104408605) | aquatic metagenome | biome: Brackish water; feature: Pelagic; material: water | place: Baltic Sea | collected 2014-06-07T06:48:00 | depth 16,251 m ... | reverse complement strand
TCAGACGCCATTGGCAACAACAAAGAATGGCTTCCCGGACACGCTGCTAGGTAAAGGTGGCATGGGGTCCGTCTTTGCTGCCACGCGCGAATGCGATGGCGAAGTGGTGGCGTTAAAACACTTGAATCTCAGTTCAGCCACAGACCCGGCATGTCTGCAGCGTTTTCAGAGAGAAGCAAAGATTGTCGCGTCACTGGATCATCCGCATATCGTACCTGTCTACTCTGTCGAGATGACCGACGGATCTCCAACTCTGGTCATGAAGCTGATTGACGGTGTTACTCTTTCAGATGTGATCGCTGACGTATCGCGGACTGATCGTGGAGTCACGACAGAATTGCATGGCTGGGCGTCAGTTCGCAGAGTCGCGACATCTCTGTCCCAGACTCCCATCGAGACATGCCTGGCCAGAACGAATTGCAATAATGATTACTTTACGATGGTCTGCCGTCTGATGGCGGACGTTGCTGACGCCGCGCAGGCAGCTCACCAAGCCGGTGTCGTTCATCGAGATATAAAGCCGGCAAACCTGATGCTTGATCTCGACGGTAAGGTCTGGCTGACCGACTTTGGTCTGGCATCACTGGATGACGATCATTCGACACTTACCGCTACAGGTGACTTACTGGGCACGCCGGCCTACATGAGTCCTGAACAAACGCGAGGCGAAACGCGGCTGATCGATCATCGTTCAGATATCTACTCAATGGGAGCGACGCTGTACCAATTGGCCACTCTGGCTAAACCGTTTTCGGGAAATCGTCAGCAAATCATGACGGACGTCGCTTTGGGAAATCTGACTTTACCGCGTCGGCGCAGACCCGACGTCCCGGCGCCCCTTGAAGCCATTATTAGGAATGCGATGTCTGTGCGTCCGGGCGGACGCTACCAGTCTGCTGCGGACTTTGCGGATGACTTGAGACGCTTTGCTGCGGGGCGAACAGTGACGGCCCAGGCACCTGGTGTTGTTGACCGCATCATGCGATGGTCCTGGCGGCATCCGCGCATTGCCATCGGTTCCGTCCTCGGCAGTCTGACCACGGTTCTGTCGATCATGTTCTTCCAGTTCGTAGTGGCCGGTCAGCTGGCGGAACTTAACCAAATTCAGACTCGTACCAACCATGAACTGAACGTTGTCAACGAGGAATTGGAACGAACGAATACGGATCTGACGACCAGCCAGCACTCTCTTCGGCATCACCTGTATGTTTCGGACATGTCCGCAGCCTTTCGGGCCTTTGCACTCGGGGATGTCGACACAACGCGACAGCTACTGGAACGCCAGACGGTCGGTTCACTTGTTGCAAAACCACAGCCATTTGAATGGCGGTTATTGAATACGCTGGCAGAACCTGTCCAAGTGCGGAAGCTCTCCGTTCATACAGCCGATGCCCTTGAAATTGCTTATATTCCCGGGACCAGTCAGTTCGTGTCGGTCTACGCGGACGGCGTCATACTCAGGCATGATTCAGAATCACAGCGTGAGTTGTCTCGCTTCACGATTGACGGCAGTCTGGATGCTGTAGCCGTGTCCCCCGACGGAAACAGCTTCCTGGTTGGACAGAACGTGATCGTTGGCATAAATCCTGTGACATTGCGAGATGCTAAGACCGGAGAAGTGATTCGTGAATTCACGGGGCATGAATATTCCGTGGAATCGGCGGCTTTCTCCCCGGATGGAACGATGATCGCAACGGCTGGCCGCTATCACGATGTCCTGTTGCATGCGATGGACGGAACTCTGCTGCACCGCATCAATACTCGGGCTCGCAACGAATCATTGGCATTTACTGCTGATGGCCAGTACCTGCTGACCTGTGTCCGTGAACAAAACCCGAACGCCGTTGCTGGAAACAGGCAGGCCGTCCACGCCTGGCGGTTGGCAGACATGCAGAAGGCATTTGAGCTTTCGCCGGATTTCATGGTTTATACGTTCGCAACAAATCAGAATTTGGATTCGGCAGCACGTGTCTTTGTCGCGAATGACGATCAGGTCGCGCTGTACGATCTGGTCAACTGCACAAAACTGTGGTCACAGAAGGCTCTGAGGGGCCGAATTCGGTGTGTTGCCTTGTCTGATGATGGAACTCAGGCGGCCGCTGGCTGCGATAGCGGACTGTTGTATCACTGGAAACTTGCTGATCAGTTGGACGGAAGCGTCGATCGTCAGGATAAGGGAAGTGGGCCGACCGTAATCGATACGGGCCGCGGAGGAATTACCAGCCTGGTGTTCTTCGGGACAGACCAGATGCTGCTGACAAAAGCGGATGGCAGTGTTCAGTTGACGGAATTGCCAATCCCCAATCCATGGGTTCGCTATACGGAACGCGTTCAGTGGGCTGTGCAAAGCCAGGTTCATCCTAATCGAATCTTCGCACGATTAGAGAACGGCATTCTTGTTCGCTTTGATCAACTTGTTGATGAAGATCATTATGCTCAGGCCAGGAATCCGCAGCGTCGCAAACTGGCGGAACCCACCATGTTGATGCAGGCGCCAGTTGATTACTACGGATCGTTTGCGGTATCGCGGGATGACCGCATCCTGATCGCCTCTGCGACGCAGGAATTGATTGTAATCAGTGCAGATACGGGAGAAGTTCTGGCCAAATGTCCGCTGCCGGTTGAAAACAAACTAATTCGTGACTTGTGTTTTTCCCATGACCAATCCAGGGTGTTTGTGCTGCTGAGTGATCGGGTAATCTCTTACAGTGCAACAGACTGGAAGATGTTGAAAGAGAAAATACTGCCAAACGAATCGGCCGTCAGATTGGTGACGTCGCCGACAGAAAATTCCATCCTGGTAGCCACGACGACGGAGTTGATTCAGGTTCCATCCGACCTCAACACAATCCAGCGGCGCCATCCGAACGCTCACCCATTGTGTTCCAGCGTTGCGTACTCACCATCCGGAAAATTGTTGATTGTTGGATTCGCAGATGGGATGCTGGAGGTCAGGGATGCTGCCAACTGGGATATGCTGGCCACACTGCGTGGGCATCGAGGCAAACCATCGTCAATCGGGTTCCTTCAGAATGAACAGGTGCTGGTCACGGCTGGTGCGGACCATGTGATTCGGTTTTGGGATCTGAACACTCACCGTGAACTCGGAGTCCTGTTTGGCGATCTGGAGCAGGTCATCATGATCGAAGAACTCGATGCCATTGCCGCCTTCGGTGGCTCGGGCTCGTTGCAGATTTTTTCCGTGAAGCCTGAAAGCTGGCCATCCACCGGCAAAACCCGATAGCACGGCGTGCCCGTGCTGTAAACCTATTTTTGGGTGAATGCAATGCCGTGGTTTGTCCGCTAGTTCCGTGAGGTGTTCTTGATGATATTCCAGTCCGCTACGGATTCCCGCAGCGTTTTCCGCCACCGTCGCGAAGGTCGAGACTGACCCCGGCGATTTTCTGGTTTTTCCCGGATTCCCTCGAAAATCGCGCAAAAACACGGCATCGAATCCCACCTAAGCTTTAGACGCTGGTTTTGGCGCGGACCGGCCACTGCGATCAACGATCTTGTCAGTTTGGGAAATCATGCAAAGGCAGTCTACTTCGTCGAACGGCGACAGCGTTTTTGTTGACGGTCTTCAGCTTCGTGAATTGCGACGGTCTTTACGCTGGACACAGGAACAGGCCGCGGAAGAGGCGGGCTACACGGACAGGTTGATTCGCAAGCTGGAACGGGGAGGCCCGGTCAACGTGCAGACGCTGAAGGATGTCGTCGAAGCGTATGTGGCATCTAACGCCGGGGGGATGTCTTTAGCAGCCGAGACGTTCATTCGCGGGCAAACTCGAAGCATGATGGAATCGCTGGCGCGGCAGTGGTTGGAACGCATTTTTAATAAACGCGAGATCGAAGCAATCAACGAACTGGTAGCCCCCAACGCGATGCTGCTGGCCGAAGGGGCAACTCACGTGGGAAGCGATGCCATACGTGTGCGAGTTCAGACCATCCTGAAGGCGTTCAACCCTTTGAAGATGACCATTGAGAAGGTGCTGGTCGATGGCGATTCGACGGTTGTTTACTGGATGGTGAAAAAGAAACACATCGCCGAATTCCTGGGAATCCCGGCGACCAACCGCTGGGTCAAGCTGCACGGCAGCTCCCACGCTCGCTTCGAAAATAACCAAATCATCGAAGCCCGCGACCACTGGGACATCCACGACGTGATCCAGCAACAAACTCGGCCGAGCGAAGCAGCCCGCTGACAACAAGGATCCGGGCACCTGCGTTCCGGGTTCGTTCCTGTTCAACTGTGGACCGACTTGCCTAACCTAGTTCAACTTGATGGGACCAACTCGCTCCGATGTATTCCTGATTTGAGATGACCAGCCGTTCTTGGCTATTTCTAATTTCGATATCCATTCTTGACCGATCCACAACTTCCTGCAATCCGCGCTCAAAGAGAACAAACTCATGCCATTCAATTCGACCAAAAACATTCTCAATCATTTGCGATCTCTGTGCAACAAACGCCCCGCACGGAAACGCGTTGGAGTGCGAAGTGCGTCCCAGGCAGAGGTGCTGGAAGATCGAAGATTGTTGACGACACTGAACCGTTATGTCGAAGACCGATTTGATAATGGCTTCAGCTCTTCTATTTGGTCTGTGGCCGATGCAGGGATTGGTCAAAATGATGAGGGACGGAATTACGCCGTGCTCAGTAATAGCTTCTTGGGAGACCGCGAAGAGCTCCGTTCCGTAGTTTACAACACGTCAGCCTGGACAGGCGTGGCGGTCCAGTTTTCATACTCAACTGGAACCAGTCGCCCCGAGTCGAATGAAGACCTGCTCTTGCAATATCGCAACGCTTCGGGAGTCTGGGTAACAGCCAGAAGCATTGACACGACGGCTGTTGGTTTTCCCGGATCTTTCCCAAGGACTTTCGTCGAACTGCCTGCTGCGGCGCTGCATGCAAATTTTGCGTTTCGTTTCTACTCACCTGATCTGGACAGGGGCAGCTTAGGCTTCGCGGCGGATGTCTGGCTCGTCGATGACGTTGAGTTGTGGGGCAACCTTCGTCCGAGTATCTCCATCACGGGACTTGTACCGGATCAATCCTTCACCGATGGGGATTTACCGTACCAATTCAGGGTTTCTGTCGAGGAACCGGACGCGTTCGACAGGGCACAATTTTACCCCCACGTTACATCCGAATTGCGTCGTGATGGCGAGCTAGTTTGGCGACGATCATCCAGAAGTTTTGACGGGAACCTCAACGCAGCTGACGGGATAGCCGGTTTTACATTATATGTCCGTGCCGAGGATCGAGATTCGGCGTCGGAGAAAACTATACCATTCAATGTCATAGACGATGATACAGCCGCCCCCACCATCACAACTGGCGGATCATCTGGAACGGTCGACGCTGCGGCAACTCAGGAATTCACCTGGTCGATTGACGACGCGTCCGGAAGCACATCTCGCGTTGCTGTCACGCGAAACGGAATTGAGATCTTTGCTCGCGAATACACGGACAACGTGGCTGCGGATGCGTTCAACTTTGATTCTTACGGCATCGGCAGTTATGAGTTAACCATCACAGCCACCGATAAAGACAACGATCGCGATAACGACTCGCTGACTTCGACCGCGACGCAACTCGTGAACGTGCTGAATTCAGCCCCCATTGCTGCTCTCGGTGTCGTCACCATTCCTCCTGAACGGAAGGAAGGCGAAGCGATTGAGTTCTCAGCGTCGGGTTCGTCGGATCCCGATGGTGATTCACTCACCTACGTCTGGAATTTCGGGGACGGCACGCTGGTTCGCGGTGAAAACGTCACGCACATATTTCCGGACGATGGTGACTACGATGTGACGCTGACGGTGGTTGATCCCTTTGGAGGAATTTCGGAGGCGACAGAAACGCTGTCGATCGCCAACGTCACCCCAACGGTGACGATACTCCCAGATGGCTTGCCCTCAGAAGCGGCTGAATACAGCATTGAAGTAACGCTGATAGATCCTGGCGCAGATGCAACGTCCGCCACCATCGATTGGGGCGACGGCACTCAGAACGTTGTCACTTCTTCAGGCCAATACTCGCACGTCTACACCACCGGCGGCACTCAACAGCTGTTTCGCGTGTTACTTGAAGACGAGGACGGAACATATGGCGAGGCATTTTCACAAACATTTGACATTCAGGACGCCGCACCGGTCGTTACCGGCCTTGCTGCATTACTCACAGCGGAAGCGGGCGAACCAGTGTCGTTTGAGATCACCGTAGTGGATGGTGCGGGGGACACGGCAAACTATGTTTGGGACTTTGGTGATGGAACCGTGATTACAGGGTCGGACCTTGAGCAAATCTCGCACGCTTATGCAGTGGACGGGTTGTATGAGGTCGCGTTGCAGATCACTGACAACGACGGACTTACAACAAACCTTACGGCTACGGTGGCAATCGGAGTCCCCATTTCATTTTCGGTTGCCGAGCAGAGTGTGTCTGAAGACGTTGGCAGCATCAGCGTCGTGGCGAATCTGGACTACGGAATTCCATTCTCGCTGACACAGGATGTCACAATTCCATTGCTGATGTCAGGATCCGCTGGTGACAGTGATTATTCAGTAAGCAATTTGGTGATTCTTGCGGGAAGCACACAGGGCATAGCGACCGTTGACATCAATGATGATTCTCTAAGTGAAGCGAGTGAGACAATCGTCTTGTCGTTCGGCGCGGTTTCGGGTATCTCGCGAGGAGCTGTCGCAGAACAGACGATTACTGTATCCGACAACGATGCTCTGCCCCAAGCGTACTTTTCAACTTCCGGGCGTGTTGTCTCCGAGTCAGCTGGATCCGTGACGTTAACGGCGTCGCTTTCCAACGTCGCAGGCCGAGACATCACGATTCCGCTTCAGTTTGCTGGATCTGCCGTAGCCGGCTTTGATTACGCTCTGCTGGCAGATGCTAGTGTGACGATTCCGGCAGGATCGTTGTCAGCCGACTTTGAGTTTCAGATCATCGACGATACGGAGACAGAACTGGCAGAAAGTATCTTCTTCACAATGTTGCACTCCGTTGAAGCGGACTTGTCGTCACTACCCGGCCAGTCAACTGCTGCAATCGTCACCATAACACAAAATGATGCACCAGAGATTGTCCTTGATTCAGCCTATCGAATTACATCCGAAGATATTTCGGAGCTGTTCCTCAGGGCGAGATTGTCCACAATTTCAGATCAATCAATCAGCATTCCCTATACGGTTAGCGGTACGGCTGCCAACGGTCAGGACTTCTACATCCTTGATGGCTCGCTGCTGTTTCTTCCGGGAAGTCTGGAATCATCGATTCGCGTCAATATTGCAGATGACAACATCGACGAAGGCGTCGAATTCTTTGCTGTGCAGTTGGGCAATCCGACAAATGCTCTGCTGGGCGTCTCCAGCAGCATAGTGACGGATATCCTGGACAACGATATCGCTCGCGTGTCATTCGTCACAGAAGCAGCCAGCGTATTTGAAGGTGATGCTGATCTTGATGTTGAAGTCAGACTTTCAAAGCCAAACAGCCAGGCCGTGGCAATACCAATTGTCCTAAGTGGATCGGCAACCGCTGGCAGCGATTTCACAATCTCCTCAACGTCAGTCGTCTTTGAGGCAGGTGAAACTTCGAAATTCATTACGTTGACGTTCCCAAATGACGACCGCAATGAAGCTACGAAGAATTTGTTTCTATCGATTGGTGATGTAATTGACGTGACATTGGGCGATCTGACTCAGTCCAGTGTCACCATCGCGGACGAAGATCCACTCATCAGCCTGCGGCAAGCTGCGTTTACGGCTTCGGAAGGCGATACGGCGTTCCAGTTGTTTGCAACATTATCTGCCCCATCCAACCGCGCCATCACTATTCCATTGCAGTACCGAGGAACCGCCTCCAGGACGTCAGACTACAACGGCCCTTCTCAGATCGTTATCCCCGCAGGATCAACATCCGCCAGTGCTTCAATATCAATTGTGGATGACGATCTATACGAAGGCGATGAATCGATCAGAATCTATGCACAGGCTCCCTCCTCTGGCCAATTCAGCGGGAACACCGTTCTGGAAACAACGTTGCGTGACAATGACGAACCACAACGACTGTTCTGGACGTTGACTCGTCAAACGGTAAAAGAAGGAGTCAATTATGCCACGATGCAGATTGAGCTCACGCGCTCCTCGTCATCGGTGATAACAGTTGATCTGGAATACAAGAATGGAACGGCGCAGCGGAATGCTGACTACTTGCCCACTGTGTTCAGAGTAAAGTTCCAGCCGGGTGAAACCCGTAGAGAGCTGGATGTTGTTATCGTTGACGATCAGACAAGTGAATCCGTGGAAGACCTGCGAATCCGATTGGTCAACCCACTGAATGCCCTGCTGCCCGTGGATCCAGGGCTGCATTACGCGACGCTCAGAATCCTTGACAACGAAATCCTGTCACCAAGCCAGGCTCTTGAATTGAAGTCCAACCTGGAGAACCACATTAGTGGGATTCCAAATGAACTTAGCAGCGAGGCTGTCAACACCATCGCGGAAGGCCTCGCTGCAAACCAAAACTCAATTGTCGATTTGATTCTGGCGGCGGGTGACAAACTGGCAAAACTGATTCCACCACCATTCAATCTTATTGCGGAAATCCCCCTCAAGACAGCCGAATATCTTCGTGAACGTTATCCCGGTGAGGGGGCTGCTGTTTACAACGAGCGAGCTATTGAAGAAGATTTTCGAGCTGACCAGTGGAAGTTCATGCGAACTCTCGCCGCAGAAGTCTCGAAGAACATCATGTTGGACTACGCGGGCGTCCTCTTCAACGTGAAGTTTGAATACTTCGCCAAGGTAGGAGACTGGCTTGGCGAGAATGTCAAACTTGATCTTGAGACGGGGCACATCGAAATCCCGTCAATTGGACTCAATACGCGTGAAATTACGACGGATAAAGTACTCGGAGCAATTGACACCTGGGACGACGCGGCTCTGAATTACATTGACAGCATCACGAATACAACAGTCAGTCTCGGTGACAGCCTGACTGGCCTTGGCAAAGCGATTAGTTCCCTGTTCGGCCCCGCTGATGGTCGTACCATTTTTGTCGACATCAATTTCAACGGGACTTTCGATCCGGGCGAACCTTTAGCCGCCACGGATGCGGATGGCCGGACACTTATCTATGGTATGGAGTTGGCAGATCCAAACGAAAATCTTCTGCTCGATCCGGATGAAGGGCAATGGGTGGCAACCGGTGGCTTCGACACTTCAGTGAATCGACCGATTGAAATCTCCAGCCGAGCGCCTTCAGAGTTTTCTGTCATCACGCCGACCTCGACATTCATTGCCGCCCTGTTGGATACTGGAAGCTTCGCTCGCGATGAGGCTGGGCACGAGGCTGCGGAGCGACGGGTGCTGGAAGCGTTTGGTGTCAGTCAAATCAACACGGCTGACTACAACTTCCTTCAGGCCGCAAACGAGGGAGACGCCGATGCGGCATTGTTGTTTGCCCGCGAGACAGAACTCTACAACGTCGTCGTTGGAATTGCGAAACTGTTCGCTGAAGCAAACCCCGCCTACGGTGTTCAACAACTTGCGGATGTCGTTATCAGCGACATCGCAGGCAAGATCACCGAGTCAGGCACATCGATCAATGTCCGGCAGATGCTGGTTGTGAAGAACATTATTGACGGTGTCGCGGTGCGGACCGGTATTCAAATTGACGCGGGTATTCGCACTTCTGTGGCTCGTGCGCTGGCGAACGTAAATGCCCAAACGGAGCAACTGGAGCCCACCGGAAGCTCCGGCTATCTGGAGCACGTAGTACGATTGCAGCAAACGGCTCAAACGTCCCTCGTGGATCGAATCCAACAGCTGCAACGCGGCGAACTCTCCACTTCTGATTTTGATCAACTGGCAACAGATTCGGCTCTCGCGACAGAGTCTGCAGTTGCCGTAATCGGCAATGTCACGCCGGTCTATCTGGCGGTATTTGATGCCGCCATCAATGAAGGCACTGCAGACGACTTCGGGCTCATGTCTTTCACCGTGTCCCCGATTGGCAGATCTGCAAACTTGCCAATGTCGGTCCGGTACCGCGTACTTTCTGGTTCCGCTGTCGCCGGGGAAGATTTTGTGGCACAGGAAGGACTACTTACCTGGGAAGTCGGTGACTTGTCGGACCGTCAGATTGAGGTTTCGATTCTTCAGGATGCAGACTTCGAAGACAATGAAAGCTTTAGTGTTGTCCTTGAGTATCCCGAAAATGTAGCGTTAATTCGTGGCGTCGCAGATGGGACAATCGTGAATGATGACATCTTGTTCATCGACGGAGACGAAAATATTCGAGAGGATTTTGTTATATCGGTCGGCAACGAAGTCGCAGTTGTTACTCGCGATGGAAACGAAGTTTACAGCGGTGCGACTGGAAGTGAGACCCTAATTAATTTGTATGCTGAGGTGGGTGATCAGATTGTCGTCTACAGCCAGCCAGATGCGGATGTGACATGGAATAAGCGAATTAATGGTCGGCAGACTTTGGATATTGATGGCTTGGTTGTTGATGTGTTCGGTTTGCCAGCCATCACCGGCGATGCAATGCCGACAATTTCTGGGGTGCCTCTCGTAGTACGAACGGAGACTGAGTTTCATGTGTTGGCGGAAATCCCCGAATCGTTTCTGGACACAACTGTTTCTGTAACCTGGAGCCTTTGGCTTGATGGCGTTGAAGTTACATCGGCGCTCGGGAGCGACGCCGTGTTGACATCCGCTCAAGAGGGGCTTTATGAGCTAAGAGCCGCGATTGATGATGGCTACAGACGAACTACACTGATTCAGGAACTTGTTGTCAATGATGGGCCAACTCTCGTGAATCCCGTTGGCGATTTGAACGTCGCCGAAGATTCGGGAAATCTGGTCATTGATCTGTCTTCGGTGTTCGCCTACTCCGGTGTAGCGAACCTCGCATATTCCGTTTCCAGCAGCAATGAAGCTTTGATACAGACAGTAATTGATGGATCTAATCTCGTGCTACAACTGGGAGCCGATCAGAATGGCATGGCTTCTGTGACGATCGAAGCTTCTGATGGCATTCAGTCGGCTTCTGACAATTTTGTGATCTCCGTCGATGCGATCAATGATGCTCCGGTTTCGCAGAACGGTACCGCCGCAGCATCAGAAGACGGTGTGGTCATCAGTGGTCAACTGATCGCCGACGATGTCGATAGAGATGATGATTCAACGACGCTGACTTGCTCTTTGGTCAGCGGCACCGGCGACGGTACAGTGATCATCAAACCAGACGGCTCCTTCAGCTTTGATCCGGGTACTGACTTCCAGGATCTGGCGGCCGGCGAAACGCGGGATGTGAGCTTTACGTTTGAGGCCACGGACCGACACGGGGCGGTGAGTAATGTCTCGACAGTTGTCGTGACCGTCACGGGAATCAATGACGATCCGGTTTCCCAGAACGGCACTGCCGTTGCAACAGAAGACGGTGCAGTGATCCATGGTCAACTGGTCGCCGACGATGTGGACAGTGATGATGATCCGACCACGCTGACATACTCACTGGTCAGTGGCACCAGCGAAGGCACAGCGACGGTGAATCCGGATGGCTCCTTCAGCTTTGATCCGGGTACTGACTTCCAGGATCTGGCGGCCGGCGAAACGCGGGATGTGAGCTTTACGTTTGAGGCCACGGACCGACACGGGGCGGTGAGTAATGTCTCGACAGTTGTCGTGACCGTCACGGGAATCAATGACGATCCGGTTTCCCAGAACGGCACTGCCGTTGCAACAGAAGACGGTGCAGTGATCCATGGTCAACTGGTCGCCGACGATGTGGACAGTGATGATGATCCGACCACGCTGACATACTCACTGGTCAGTGGCACCAGCGAAGGCACAGCGACGGTGAATCCGGATGGCTCCTTCAGCTTTGATCCGGGTACTGACTTCCAGGATTTGGCGGCCGGGCAGACTCGGGATGTGAGCTTTACATTCGAAGCGACCGACCGGCATGGAGCTGTCAGCAATGAATCCACAGTGTTGATCACCGTGACTGGAGTTAACGACGCTCCTGTTGTGGTGACTCGCATCAACAATGTTACCGTCAGGCAGGGAGCGGCTGATGCTGTGCTGGATTTGTCCTCAACATTCAGTGATATCGATGGCACGTTTTCGCTGACAGCCACAAGCACAGACTCAACTTTGGTGGTGCCGTCAGTTGATGGAACCTCACTGACATTGAGTTTCCCGCCGAGCATCAGTGGGATGGCCATTGTTACTGTGGTTGCCGATGACGGCAATGGCGGTGTGACTTCGATCAGTTTTAAGGTCACAGTTAGCAACGTGGTTCCGGATCTGACCGACATCACCGCATCCGCGGCAACTGTCGATGACGCATCGGAAGACGGTCTGGTTTCCGTAAACGGAAGGCTCTTGGGTCTGGGGCTTGATACACATCTTGTGACAGTCAACTGGGGTGATGGCACCATCGAGAACGTCAGCGTAGATCAGTTGGCGGATACATTCAGCGGCAGTCACCAGTACACAAACGGTGGACTTTACTCTGTTGTTGTCAGCACGACGGACAGCAACGGAGCCAGCTCTGGCGAATACACATTTGACGCGTTTGTAGAAGGTGTTGGGATCATCAACGGAACCCTGTACATCATCGGCACCAATGACCGTGACGATGTTAAGCTCAAGATCGATGAGAAAAAAGATCAACTGAAAATCGATGCAAAACTTGGTCGACGCGGTGGATCTGACGGCGGTTCAGATGGCGGCGGTGATCGGATTCGCTTAACTGCACCAGCGTCAGAAATCGATCGAGTTGTCGCGTTTTTGCGGGATGGCGACGATCGCTACATTGGTGGTGGACCTGATGGTGGTTCAGATTGCGGTTCCGACGGTGGCTCGGATGGCGGCCGTGATCGAGGCATCGAGATTCGGCAGTTGATCTTTGGTGGCGACGGTAATGATGACCTCAGCGGTGGCCGCTGGATGGATGCGATCTTTGGAGGCGCTGGCAACGACAAAATCGACGGTCGAGCCGGATCCGACATTCTTGTCGGCGGAAAAGGTCAAGACAAAATCAAGGGCGGAAAAGGCAGGGACATTCTGATTGGCGGCATTCTTGATAACGTTTCTCAGGACTCTTCCATCCTGGATGACGTGGACGCTGCGATGGCAGAATGGGCAACCGGAAATTTGACGGACACTATGATTTATCTTGGGCCGATTGTGGACGATCACGATCGAGATGAGTTGTTTGGCAAGCGACGGGAAGACAGCCTGTTCGGGGGGTACGGCGACGGACTACGAAGCTAAATTCCGCAAGCAGACACGGTGTTCATCACTGAGCGTCCGTCAGGCGTTTGGCCGCAGAATTCTTCTTGCAGGAAGTCGAGCTTCAACAAGTGGTCTCATGCATTCTGATCGGTGCGCTGTGTGTAAACGTGCCGGTAGCCGGAGCAGCTTTTTGAGGCAGGTTGACATTGGCTTGCTGCCATGCCCCCCCACAACTCCTCATGAATTGAAGGGTTGAATGTTGCAACAGGTATGGCAGTCTGGGTGATCGTTTGATTTCGTTCACGTAAATCACCGTAAGTGGATGGCGCCGTTCCTTGCGCCCGCGAGGATTGGGAAGTCGTTGCGAAAATTGCAACAACCCGGCAGGCAAAGTTTTCAAAACACACCCCCTGCAAACAACTTACAGCGATTTCATGGCGAAAAATCTTGCCAACGCCAGGGCTGCCATGCTAATCGCAATATGTACGCCTTAAACAGATGAGTTGCCGTGGCAAGCAAGTGAATCGCCGGCCACCAGCATTCCGCCTCGTGGACCCACCAGACGCGCCGAAACACCTTCGTTCGCGCGTCGTCCTTGAAATATTTCGCACACGCGTGAGACCCGTGAAGTAAACGCTCTGCGCCACATACTGTGGCCCCGCAAGGCAACATCTTCTCATTTTTGCGGACGAATCCAACCTCGTTTTCGCATTGTCCTATGGAAGGCTGGATTAACCAGTTTTCATGAAACAGGTGGCTGACGCGATTCTGCCCGGCTGAACCTGGCCGTACGCCTCTCGCTGCTTTTTCATACGGAATTTTGCAGAGGCTCTCTAAATGACTCCTCGAACGTCTTCGTGTCCCGGAATATTCTGCGAAGCGATATCGACGACGTAGACCGGTCAGTACGTTTGAACTACTCGAACCTCGCACGCTGTTGGCGGCGAATCTGCTCGTTACGACATTGGATGACGTGGTTGACGCGGGGGATGGCGTAACAAGTCTGTTTGAGGCCATCGCCCTCGCGGAATCAAAATCAACGGATGCCATCGTTCAGTTTGATGTTTCGGTTCTGGACGGCAGTGGCAAAGGTACGATCAATTTGGCGACAGCGTTCAACTAGTTGAGCTAAGACGGCACCTCGACTGGTGGCTTGGCGATTCAGGGTGATGTGGACGACGACGGCACGGCGGATTTCACGCTGGATGCCAACCGTACTTTGGCCAGCGCTGCTGTTGATACCCGTGCCTCACCCGCGAAGAACGTATCGGCGATGACACTTGACGCGCTGATCTTTCGAAAAGGCAATCTGGTCGGCGATTACACTAACCCACATGTCTCACACAGCGGGCACTTTTGGTGCGGCGTGTTTTTTTGCGG
>ERZ887942.1698-NODE-1698-length-14647-cov-21.291941_pt1 | contig 14647 bp, 8 predicted proteins | sample MGYA00521099_ERZ887942 | MGnify/ENA primary metagenome ERZ887942 (study PRJEB32303, sample SAMEA104408605) | aquatic metagenome | biome: Brackish water; feature: Pelagic; material: water | place: Baltic Sea | collected 2014-06-07T06:48:00 | depth 16,251 m ... | reverse complement strand
ATTTTTCGATCTCTAGAAATGGTTCCTTTAAGCGCACAAATGAGATCCGGGAGGTCGTTAGGGTGTGGGGATGGGACCCATGTTGACCACCCGGTAATGGCGCCGAGGCACGCCTTGGGCCATCGAATCGCTGTAGGTGAATTCGGTATCGCCTGGCTGGGCGAGGAAGACCGATTGAGGTAGGTTTGTCAGCCACACGCTCAGATCATTGCTCGCTTCGATGCGGTATTGGAAACCTGATTCGACGGGCCACGAAATAACCGCAGCCCCTTGCTGATCGATCGCGATCGAGGTGATGCGCAAGGTCGGACATGATTCGACCCTCCAGTGATCGAAAAGTATCCAGTTGTTTCCAGGAGCCTTTTCGTCAAACAAGGTCCATGCGATGCCGATCGTCTTCAGATTCAAGGCCGCTCCCCCGCCGTTGAATTGACGATCGGAGAAGATGACGTTGCCATCGATTTTGGCGGTCCACTGGTTGGCCGCGAAGTCGATGCGGAACGAAAGCTCGAACGGAGTCGTGTAGTCGAAGGGTTTCGCCAGTTTTTCGGAAGGATTTCCGGAGACACCATCCCGTCGCCTGATCGAACCATCGAAGGTGTCGAAAACAATCGAGGCCAATAGATCGTTGTCCTGATTGAATAAGACGACACTGAAATAGTCATCCTCCCCGTTGGTGGAGCGATTGATCGCCAGGGTGGATGAGAACTTGACGACGTTGCTTCCGTTCTGATTCGGGAAGAAGTCGATGTTGCGGTTGACGAGAACGATGCTGGATGCGGGTGAGTTGATCCCGAGAAAACCACTTTTTCCCAGGACCGGATTGACGCTGCTCACAATGCCGTGCACATGCTGGCCCACATTCGTCCCATTCCAACCGTCTTGGTCCGCTAAGTTGTCATCACCCACTACGAAAGATTCAAAGTCGGTCTCGTAAAGCACATCTGCATCCGTTGAGGACACCGCGAGGAGAGAGGCGACGATGCCAAACGTCAACCACCCGACGGTGCCTCGCCGCAGCTTGGCGAAACAAAGATTTTGGTGCCGCCTAAGCGGAGATTGAACGCTCCTGGTGAGAAGAAGGTGCATTTTCGAGCCCGGTCGCGTGGATCTCCGGGAACCCGCGGTAAACGCGGCTCCTCCCATGGGCCTGCTATCTCTTTCTATTTTCACGCAAGCATTTCATCGGAAACAGGGTATCGGAGCAACGTTTATTTGCCTCGCCGTTCAAACGGGCAAGATTCGGGATGGAGGATGCATCCTAAATAATGCAACTGCCGGGAATCTACTTTTGGAGGGAGGGTGGTGAAGCAGCCGTTGGGCCGGACCGGAGGGGAGCGCGAAGGGGGGGGGCGCACGACTCGACCCTGCTGCAGAAACGATCGCTTCTCTACCACGTCATCAGCAGGGAGACGGCCGGAATCCCCGACCACAATGCGGTCATGAAAGTTTTAGGAGTGATGCCAGGGCCTGTTCGAGGATGGAGAAGGTTCGACTCACGGATCGGGTTGTGTGATGCGAAAAAAGGCGTTGCCCCCCTCGGAAGACACCTCGACAGAACCCTTCCCAAAGGGGCCGATCGGAGGAAGGGGCTCTGTATCCCAGTTGTTGAGCCCGGTCGAGGATCCGAGGTTCACATCGCTCCCCGGCAGGCCGAGATAACGGATCAGGAAGACGCCGGTGCCAAGGAACCGAGCCTCGGTGACCGATGGAGCGGTATTCAGAGGAACGACCGGAAGCTGGGCGGATACGAGCTCCGCAAATAAATCCACCAGCTGTATGAAGTCGCCAGGCTGGGGTGCAACACCCGATGCAATGGCGAGTTCCCCCTCGCTGTTGGCAGTGGCAGAACCAATCACACTGGACAGATCGTTCCTCCGCAGCATCGCGGTGATCACCCGCCCTGGAGGTGCGAGGCCAGCGATAATCTCGGAACCCTCGAGAGTAAGCGCCGCGAAATCCGGAGCGCGTGTGTCGTCGACGAAAGGCGTGTAGTCATCGTTCACCGGAATGAACTCCCCGCCGGCCGCCGTGGTTCGAGCGTATGGAAGCAGGGCGTCTCGATCGCTCTCCTCGAATTCAAGACCATGGCCGATGGCCACGAGGCCGTCGGCGAAAATCTCCGCTGAAAGGAGATCGAACCGACGAAATCCGAGCGAACCTCTCGGATCCAGGAAGTCCGGAAACTCATGAGCCGCTCCCCCGCTGTAGCGTAGCGCAAACAGTGATTGCTGGTCCCGGGTGAAGAGAAGTAGCTCACCGGTGCCCGGGTCTTGCACGAACTCGGCACCTCCATAAATTTCCGCGTCGCGTATCGCTTCCGTCCGGGTCGCGGGGTCAAAGAACCCGTCAGCATCGACGTCGGAGTAAGCCAGGATTACTCCGTCGCCTGAGTCATTGAGTCCACAGGCAACCAATAGGGTGAATCCAGCATCGAAGGTGTGGGCGTGGTAGACATGGTCGACTCCCGTCACTTCCAGCACTCTCGATTCAGAATCGTCCGCCAAGACCTGAATGATATCCGTCGATCCGATCGTGACCGACTCTCCGTTGAAAAGATAGCTTCCGCCTCCCCCCGCGCAGGTGAGCGAGGTCTGCCGCTCTAAAAACCCCCGGGGCGAGACGAAGCGGGCCGTCTTCTTCACGTCACTACCCCAGTCGTCGAAATCGCTCGGGCGGGTCGCGAGTTCGATCAATTCATCGACAGTGCTGTCGAGTTCGTCGAGGGGCTTGCCCTTGTCGACGCCAAACATTTTCTTGAACCGGGCCCATTCGCGTTCCAGCAGATTCAGCTGAGGGTCAAGGAGCTTTTCACAAACGTTCCTCAGGACTTTATCGATAATCTTTTCCTTGTCTTCAAGCTCATCAGCCTTGTCCACTTCCTTCATGACCTCATCGATCACCCTCCCGTTGATCTTGTATTTCGTTTCAACGAAGACGATGAACGGATCGTCCCTCAATTCCTTCAGAGCCATTTTCAGATCCTTATAGATATCGATCTTTCGGCGGATCACCTCAACATGGTTCTTGAACCGTAGCACGGTGTGACTGGTCGCTCCGGGAATCTCCAACTCATGTTTGATGCGCAGCAATTCCCCCATCAGCTGGGAGATGAGTTGATAGGCTGTCGGACTACTGAATGGCGGCACCGGGAGCGATCTATCCTTCGCTCCGGAGTTGGCAGCTTTCATGAAGTCGGAGAGGAAGGCCTTGAATACGTCGCCACTGATACGGATTTCGTCGTCCCGACCCACTTCTTTCTTACCGTCGGGCTTTACCTTGACCAACCTCTTCTGGCCGAAGTCCACCACGATGCTCACGCTCCGATTCCGCCGGTCGGAGAAGTCCGTCAGGCCCGCGGAAATCTCCTTGTGACAGGGCGCCGCATCCTGGGTGATATAGAATTCGATGATCAACCCGAGGTAGCGTTTAAAGGACTTCACGATCCTCTGACGTTGCTCGAGGGTCAAGTCCCCGAACTGCTCAGGGCATTGATCCTTCAGGGCGTTCGAAAGCTTGGACAAATTGCTATCATCGAGCGTGACCCGAGGGGGCGACTTGGGCTTCTGGGCATCGGCGATCATGCCTGTCGAAAACCAGATCAGGGCAACCCCAAGGAGGGCCCCAAACCGGGGGATGATTGAGGGGTGAGAAAAGAATCGTAGTTTTTTTGACCGGTGGGAACGTTGATTTGCGGTGTCGGATACATGGCGGGGGGAGTGGTGGAAGGGTGATAAATCAGGGGGAGGAAGTGGGTGGTTGAGGGGGCAGAAATGGCGTCTGGCTGGAAAACGGGGGGGAGGCATTCAATCGGCGGCTGAATTACGTGACGGACGAAATAAAAACGCAAGTTCACTTGTCCCAAGTTATTGAAGCTCAATGCCCCCACTGTCAATCCTGACTGCCAGAAATTTGCATTTGAGGCGGGGTGCATGGGGATGCCATTTGAAGGATCGGGCCGGGGGGCGAAGGGGTGTTTTAAGAAAAGAGAACTCGCTCGTCATTTAGTGGTGACGACGATAGAGCAAACGGAACGCCCCCCAGATCAAGGGCGGCAGGCCCGCACTCAGAATGAGAGCCATCACCGGTTGTTCATTTCCGGTCTGACCGATCCAGGCAAAAATAAATCCCATCGGAAAAGATCCCGCACAGAGCGCTGCAAGGAATCGCTTGAAGGGCATTTTTGAAATCCCGGCGAGACAGGCCACCACTTCCGGAAGCACCGGCATCCAGCGTGAAAACGCCACCAGCCATCCCCCTGTTTCACTGCCGAAGAGTCGCTCTCCCTCCGCGATCCCTTTCTCGCCCGCTAAAAACAGCACGGCCCGTCTTCCGAGTTTCCGTGATAGCCCGTAGGCCAGCAAGCCGGCTCCGATTGAACCGAGAGCGGACAAAAGACCACCCCAGAACCAGCCATAAACCAAGCCCAGCGCGGACATCACCACCGTGCCTAAAATGGGAAGGAAGAGATCAACAATAAGCAGTCCGATTCCAGCCGCCCATGCCCAGCTTCCCGTCGATTGCAACCATGCCACCGTGTTCTCCATCGACATTGATTCTTCAACTTGATCCCCCCAGATCAGGAAGGGGACGATGACCATTAGCGCTAAAACAAGAAAGATGAGCGAGAGTCGTTTCATAGTTTCTTGAATTGTGTTAAGGATCATCCAGCCAATCCGCGCGCGATTTTTTCATGAAACCCCGACCAGAACCTGTTGATCCAGCCAAACTTTACGACCTTGCCCATGCGGTGATCAAGGCCGCAAAATTCCCGATGCTCGCCACGGTGGATTCCGGATCCCACCCCCGCGTCCGGCCGGTCTCACCGGTCCGGGTTGATCCCGACTTTACGGTCTATGTCGCCAATCTGGCGTCCTACCACAAAACCTCGGAAATCGCCGCCAACCCGAAGGTGGAACTCGCCTACCTTGCCTCCGAGCACGATCAACTTCGGATCTCCGGCAGAGCAGTGGTCGTCACCGATGAGTCAACTCTGGCAGAGATCTGGGCAGCCAACCCTCTTTTGAAGCAATATCTGGGCACTCCCGATAATCCCGAATTTATCCTTTATCGCATCGTGCCCGAGCAAGTCCGATTCATGCGTGAATGGGCACTCGATTACCACGAAGTGCCCACGCAACCGACCTAAGTCTTTTGACTGCCCCCGAACTTTTTGAAACTCCAGGTGGCATTAGCTGGTCTGATTTTGGGCAAGCGTGAGGTGATGCTTGGCGGCTCTGCCGCTGATGGACTCGCGTTCGATGAGCTCACCGGCAATCACTTTGACGGCGGTCCAGGTTGCTTTGTTTGCTAGCAGGTGCAGGGTTTTATCGAGCATCTTGTCTACAAGTTTCGTGGCCTGGCGCAGGTTACCGGAGCGGGACATCGCAAATTTCTCGACCGCTCGAAGGTCCTGGCTGGCGCCCTGCACATTGTAGCGCCCGGATTTTCTCCCTTCGGCCGCCATGCCTGCGAGGAGGATTAGGATTTCCGCCTCCAGCTTATCCTGAACTTGCTTCGCGCGGCCTTTTTGAATGGTACACGATCCGAGACGATTTTGAGAAGGGATGATGCTGACTTTTTGAATGGAACGCCCCATGAGAAGCGCCATCACGGCGTGCCCAGCTTCGTGATAGGCGGTCAGTATTCGGTCATCGGTCATTGCTCGGCGTAGATTTATGATTGGGGCGCATGATGACAAGGCGACATCGTGCCTGTAGAGCGACAATTAAGTGAGGGCTTCAATCCGGCGAGCGATGACTTTCGCTTTCCCTCTTCGGTTGCCCTCCGGGGAATGCGCCTGCGAAGCTCGGCACGTCGAGAGGAGGGGCCATTGATCTTGTGTGCCAGCTCGCTCGCCGTGGGAAAGGAGATGATCCCAGGGGAGAGCGGAATGAGTTCCTTGACTTAATTCGCAAGTGCTCTGCGCGAAGGTGGAAAAAGATTCAACGAGTCATCAGCACCCGCAGAAAGTTTCGGGTTCCGGAAGTCACCGGGTCGGATAGCCGCTCGGTGACTTTCTTTGTCTGGTTTTCCTCATTGGTTTCTTCCTGAACCAGTTCCGGGCTGGGAACGGTCGTCCAGGTTTGGAGGTCGGAGGATTCCTGAATTAGGAAAGTGACATCGATGGCGTTCAAATTTTGCTGATAAGTGATCGAGAGGAAGCCATCGCTATCGACCGTGACAAGACCACCGGAAGTTGCCGGGCTATCATTCGGGATCGAAGGGTTGCTGCCCGTGGCATATTCCGCAAAAGCGCTCAGCCCATCGTGATCATCATCACTTTGGTCATCGGTGATTCCATTGGCGAGCTTCCATGCATCGTATCCGATCGAGAGCGGAGTGTCAGCCGCGCCCGGAGCACCGCCAATGGCCGAATTGGTCGACCAGGACGTTCCTTCTCCAGCTTCGGTTCCAGTGTAGATCATGGAATACCCTTGCCCATCGGCAAGGATTGGCCATGGCGCCTGATCATTGAAGGTGAGATCGGCGATGATGATCCCACCGGTCTTGCGAAGGAGGATTTGTTCTCCGTCGTTACTCAGTCGCCCGGAGTACTCTCCCGCGATCATTCCTTCACCGAGGGCACCGTAACGAGCGGTGAAAGCGGCGAGATTCTTAACAAGGACAATGCGACCACCGCTTTCGATGATGGTGTTTTCGGCGAAGTAAAAGCTAATTCCCTCGTCAAAATAGACACCGCTGAGATCAATCGGTTGGTTGGCGGTATTGAGGAGTTCGATAAATTCATAGTCATCACGGTCAGTGGAAACGGCGATCTCCTCCGCCAAAGTTGGGTTGGCCGGACGGTAATGAATTTCAGAGATCACGAGGTTTGTGGCATCGGCTGGAACGGTATCGAGCGTGAAGAACGTGGAAGTCAAAGCGCTCCATTCGTTGGAGTTGCTGTCAAAGCTCCGTGCCTTTAAGACAGTCGGACCATCGAACATCACCGGTTCGGTTATATTGTTGCCATTGCTGAGATCAATTTCACCTCGAAGAACGAGGTCAAAGCGCATATCCGAGCTTCCTGCCGATTGGTTGTGAATTTCAACGGCGATCGTGTTCACTCCATCGACGAAGCGCGAGGAGGGGACGGTGTAGTCGAAGTAAGTGCTTTCGCTGGGAGTCGAGGAAGAGGCAAAAGTGTCGTAGCTCGCGTTCGCAGCAAGGTTTGCGGTTCTGGCAACTTCGACCCCATTCACGTAAACAGCGGCACCATCGTCATAGCGGATTCGAACGACGAAATTGGAAAAATCGGACGGGGATTCGATAGCCACATTTTTGCGGAAGTAGGTCGTGGCATTTTTTTGAGTTCCACCGGTAACGGGGTTGGTATCGATGAATCCCACCGTTGTGCCGAGCCCGGACTCGCCGTAACCAAGCTGGGAGGGTCCGCTTTTCCAAGCGGCATCATCGTAGTCAACTGTTCTCCAGTCTGTTCCCTGGTTGCTGCCATCGTCGAGGTATATCCAATCTTCGCCGGAGACGATGAAATCCTCGGGATCGCGGACATCGTTTGAGAAGACGGCGTCAATGGCAGCGGGGCTGACCGCCCCCCCGGAGAGGCGGGGGTCCGAGCCGTCGGTGGTGTAGTAAATCGCAGTGGTGTTGGTGGACATGGTGACACCTCCTTCTGCCGGAATGGAACCCCCGTGCTGCGAGAGGGAGGGAGCAAGGACGTCGGGGTACATGCCGGCCTGCCGGAGCCTCTGGATCATGCTGGTTGTGCGCTGTGGTAACCCGGTGGTGAGCCAACGGTTGACGTAGGCCTCCCACGAACTGACGGTCTGATAATTCCACCTCCGGGCCTCGGCCTCGAATCCGGACTGCATCTCCTCGAAGCGCTTGCGCAAACGTTCGACGCTCTCATCGGCGGTCAGGGCTCCGTCGTTGAAAAAATGTTTGTGGATCCGGTCTGCCAGCAGAATGTTGTAGTCGGGGTTCCCGCCACTACGCAGCTCGGTCATGGCTCTGAGCGGCCCGTTGTGGGTCACTGCGTGGTCATGATTCCAGCCCCCGTTCGGCATGAAGCCGTCGGGATCCCTGATCATGAACTTGAACGGCACCCCGCGGGACTGCGAACCGAAGGCGCGGAACTCGCTCTCGCATTCGCCGCTCGTCCACAGCAACGTGAAATCGATGACGTTGGCGATATCGATGTGCCCGGCCGCGTTCACGAACGGGTCCGGCCCGTTGATTAGGTTTCGCGTCTCGGTCCAGAAGGCTCCCGAGCCGTCATAAGCCGTTCCCGTCTGGAATTCCATGCCGGAGTTGTTGGCGCTGATCGCCTCGTAATCTTCCTTGGCACCTCCGAAGTAGCTGGACGCCATCTCGGCGTTCCAGCGCTCACGCAAGTGGTACTGTCCCCAGTATTGACCGTTGAGATAGACATGGACGAAACGTCCGTGCGGTGCAATCTGGCCCATATCCAGCATCGAGTCATCGACGAAGCGGGAGGCCATGTAAGCCCCGCGATTCGTCATGTCGTGCGAGCCGCTGCGCAGGTTGATGGCATCGAACTCTTCCGCTGGCGGGAAATTTTTATATTCGAAGCCGTCGAAGATGGGGTGGCGGAGCTTGCCCGCACCATACTCTTTACGGAAGTAGAGGCGGAAACTCTTCTTCGCGAAGTTGGTGAAGCCCCCGCCGAAATTGGTCAGTCCGGCGTCCTCCTGGAATCCGCGCGTTCCATCGGGATAAATCATCTCGATGGAGCTTTTGTGTTCAATATAGTCGTTGTTGGTGTCCTGGAGAAAGGGGGTGCGGGGGGTGTGCTCCGAGATGGAGATGGCCTTTTCGATGATCTCTCGTTGTGTTTCCGGAGACATGGCAGAGGCATCGGGGAAGGGGGCTTGATTGAGTAAGTTCTGAAGGTCGGTCTTCTCCTGCCCGTCAACCAGCTGGCCTTCGGTTTTGTCGATCACTGTCTGGTAATCGAATCGGTTTGATTCCTGGCTTCTCCGTATGTGGACATCGATGATTCGGACGTGGAGGTTGCCGCCAACCAGGGCCACGATCACCTGGGAACTCTCCGGGGCCTCATTGGTCCGTGAGGGCAGTTCGCTCGTTGAGGGAACTGACACCAAACGAAGGTCATAATTGGCCTGGGTGACCAGCGAGATCGTCGGCACGGCGGTGAGTGAATCGGCCAATTGGGGCCCGTAGACGTCTCCTGGAAAGATATAACTGTGGGTGTCGATGTTCGTTGATTGGAAGCCGGGTTTGTGGGCAAGGGCACGGATGACCGTGGTGCCGGTGATCGAAATGGGACCGGTGTAGCTCTGGCCGGAGGCCTCGCTCGGCGGAGTGCCGTCGGTGGTGTAGCGGATTTCTGCGCCCTCCGTGCCCGTGGTGATCTCGAGGTCGAAGGCTGTATCGTAGACCCCCCGATCGACACTGAAACTTGTGTCGCCGACAATCCCGTCATAGCGGATGCCGTTTTCCTCTCCGGGACTTGGGTCGGAGAAGTATCCCGTCACCAAGGTGTTGGTGTCTTTGAAGATGCCCGCTAATTCAGGAACGAAGAGGACGTCCGAGCTCCCGGCACTATTGTTGAGACCCTGGATGGCCAACACGTTGTTGCCTGCCACCAGCCCGCCTTCATCGACGGCGTACTCGAAGAAGGTCGTCGCGTTGTCCTCGTTGCGGTTGCCGTCCGTGGCGGTGGAGTTCCACACCGGATTGCTTGGCGCGGATTCCTTGTGGAATTCCGTGCCGTTCAGGTGGGCGACGAACCCATCCTCCCATTTCAGGCGCAAGCTCAGGTTGCTGATGCCGGTCGGGTCGGCGACTTCGAACGGGATCCGGATGTAGACCGTGGCGTTCTGGGAGCGCATTTCGGAGCGGACGTTGCCGCCTTCGCCCAGAAGCGGTTCATAGTCCCCTCCGATGCTGTCATAGCCGATTCCCGTGGCTCCTGCGTTCCATGCCGAGTCGTCAAAGTCAGTTTCCGTCCAATCGGCCACCGGCCCGGCGGGCACGTGCCACTTCGCCTGGGCCCCAGCTGAGAAAAATGTGACCGGAGCCTCGCCCTCGATGCCGATTCCGTAGGCGATGTCTTTGGATTGCTCCGGGTAGTTGGCGAATTCGCTGGCGATGGTGACACCGTCGGGCTTTACCAGTGCCAGGTATCCGCCAGCCTCGCGTTGCAGGCGGAAGTTGGTGTGAAGTTCGCTCGCAGCGTCCGCTCGGTCTTTGCCGGAAGCGAAGACCACCAAATATCCGCCGCTCGTCATCTCGATGGCTGGTAGCGCCCACTTGGTGGGAGTGTTCGGATCGTCGGTCAAATACCAGCCGCCGAGATCCCCGGCGACCCCCGAGGTGTTCCAGATTTCGATCCAATCCTCGCGGTTGCCGTCCTCGTCGACGATCCCGTCACTGTTGTCGGCAACGAATTCGCTGATTTTGGCGTCAGTCAAGGTCGCCGCGCGGGCGTTTGGCACGCCGAACAATGCAATAGCAAGGACGGAGAAGGCGAAGTAGAGCGAGAAAACGGAGGCTTTTGCGTTCATGGGGTTTGAAATGGTAGCAATTGAGAGCTTGGAAGATGCGATATCTTACGCGTTCCGGCGGGGGAATCAATGAAGTAGTGTCTGGAAGATAGAATAGCTACCGTCGGCGCGCAGAAATCGAGGCTGCAAAATTGCATGGACAACGAGGCAGGCCGACGGCAGCTTGGAACCGGATGCTTCTGATTTGGCAATGGCTGGAGTTGAAGTCGCCCCGAGCGAGCGTTGCCGCCGTGCTCATGCTTGTTGCGCTGGGGGTCGGCCGCCCGGCCGCCACGGCGGAAGAATCCTTCATTGATGTGACAGGCGACGCCGGGATTGACTACATCCAATGGACACCTCCTGCAGGATGGGTGAAACTGACGCCCCAGGTGATGACGGGCGGAGCGGCGGTCGCGGATTACGATAATGACGGTTGGAACGACCTGCTCGTCACCCGTTACCGCGACACGGACATCCTTTTTCGTAATCGCGGCGACGGCACCTTCGAAAATGTCAGCCAATTTGCGGGCATCGATGTGGTTGCGCCGAGCAACGGCGCCGGGTGGGGTGATATCGACAACGATGGAGATGCTGATTTGTATATCAGCGTCGCCGATGAGTCGGGGGTCCCCTTGCGTAATTTGCTTTATGTGAATGGAGGAGACGGCACTTTTTCCGAGCAAGCCCGGCTGTGGGGTGCCGATCTCGAGGTTCCGAACTGGCACTCCGGGTTTAGCGTTTGCTTCGGTGATTACAACCGTGACGGCAGGCTCGATCTTCATACCTGCCAATGGGCGGTGACCGGTCCCGGAAACCGTTCTGTTTTACTCATGAACACCGGATTGCCAGGAGGGTTTATCGACGTCACCACCGGTGCCGGGGTGGAGATGTGGGATGACCCGGAGGTGGGAGGGCCCCCGGAGATCACGACCCAGGCCTTCACTTCCAGATTGACCGACCTAGACCTCGACGGCTGGCCGGATCTGGTGGTTGCGGGCGATTTCGAGACCAGTCGTCTTTTTTGGAACAAGCGCGACGGAACGTTTGCCGATGGCACGGAGCAGGCGCGGATCGGGGGTGAAGAAAACGGCATGGGATTGGCGGTGGGCGACTACGACGGCGATGGTTTGCCGGATCTGTTCTTCACTTCGATCTACGATTCACGTCGACCGGATGTGCCAATTTTCGGATGGGGCGTGAGTGGCAACCGGCTCTACCGAAACCGTGGGGATCGCGTTTTCGAAGACACCACGGATATCGCCGGTGTGCGTGATGGCGGCTGGGGATGGGGCGCGGCGTTTTTCGATTACGACAATGACGGCGATCTTGATCTGGCAATGACGAACGGTTTCGAGACCGACCGGTGGGAAACGGAAGCCCCATTCAACACCGATCCTACGAAACTGTGGCGAAACGACGGCGGGACTTTCACCGATGTCTCCTCCTCCGTGGGCATCACTGATACCGGAACCGGCAAGGGGCTGTTGGTGTTTGACTACGACAAGGATGGTGATCTTGACCTCTTCATCGTCAACAACGCCGGAGCCCCAATCCTCTATCGCAACGAATTGGCCAACGGCAATCACTGGCTGCGGGTCAAGCCACGCGGCCGATACTCCAACCGCGATGGCATCGGTGCGGTGGTGACCATCATGCCGGGTGACGGCTCACCAGGACAGCACCGCGAGATCAGCGGCGGCAGTCACTACCTGACGCAGAGCGAGAAGATCGCTCATTTTGGCCTTGGCGCATCCGCCGTCCCCGTCCGGTTCGTGAAGGTGCGTTGGCCGAGTGGTATCGAGCAGCAGTTTTCCAATGTCGCCGTTGATCAAGTGTTTGAGGTGATCGAACCGGTGAGCCCGTATGAAGCGTGGCTTGCCGAGCACTTTTCAGAAGGAGAACGTTCCGCGGGCACGATCACGGCCCGGTTGGCCGATCCCGACGGGGATGGGCTGAACAACACCGTGGAGTTCGGCTCGGGCCTTGATCCGAAGAGTTCCGGGAGCACCCCGCCGATCGAGGTGCTGCGTGGGACGACTCCGGGCGAAAAAATCTTAAGATATCGCCGCCGGGCGCTACCGCGGGGCGTCAGCACCCTGATTGAAAAATCCACGGACCTGCAGGATTGGCAACCGTGTCACGCCGCCGATCTCGAAATTTTGAACGTGAAAAAAACAACGGGCTGGGGCGTCGAAATTGTCACCGCCCGGCTGTTCGGTGAATCTGCAGCTCAGTCACCTGTGAGATACCTGCGCTTGCGGGTGACGGTTGACGATTGAGGCACAGGCCCGGAGGCTGAACCCATTCGAGTGTTCCACGCACCAAGCATAAAAGAGTGGCAGACGGCATCGATCGAGAATTTCTCTGGATAACCTTCTGATGTTGGCGGACAAGTTTTCTGGCATCGCGATGAACTGGCTCGATACCCTCCTGAATCTCCCTTCTGTCTGCAAATTTTTGCAGGGCAGGGAATGGAGTCGTGATTTTCCGTCACCGTATCTCGCCCGGGGGCGAATGCTCTCGGAAGCGGGAAAGGTTCTCGATATTGATCACTTCATTGGAAGCAAATCCGGCTTTGTTGGCACGGCAAGGGTTCAGGGGACACGACCGCAACCCTATAAAGTGAGCCTGACCGGAAAGTGTGAACGCGATGGCTGGGTTTTTTGGGGGACGTGCACCTGTCCGGTCAGCGAGGATTGCAAGCATGTCGCGGCATTGGTCTATGATCTTCAGAAAGCGATCGCGGGGGCGGAGGCTGAAGGAGAGGAAGACATCGCTCATGACCAGTGGCTCACCGCTTTGTCCGAGGTGGTTGCTCCTGATAAACCGAAGGAGAAAAATGAACCCAAGCGCCGGACGCAGGCTCTGGCGTTTCTGGTGACTCCCCGCGACGATGGCTTGTTGGAGGTGGGATTTGCCAAGATCGGTTATCCTGCAAACAAGGAGCCGCGTATTGAAAATCCGGCATTCTCGCCCGGGCAGACATCCAGGACTCCGGCCTATTTTCAGGAAGGGGATGTTGGCATGGTCACCGCCTTTCAGGAACGACTTCCCAAAGCCCCTGATGCAAATTTCCATTGGTATGAAGTCAGGATTTTACAAGGAAGTTACGCGTCCACTCTTTTGCCTGATCTTTTCAAGTCCGGCCGCTTTTTTCTGGCTCACGAGATGGGACGAAAAGGGGACCCTCTTCCCGACCCATTGACCGAAGGTCTTCCGATCAAGCTTGGTGCAAAGTGGGAGGTCTCTCCGGACGGAGAATATGCTCCCTCGATCGGCCTTCCTTCTCCGGTCGCCCGGCTCATTGAGATTGATGGACCTCATTATCTCGACCCTGAAACCCACGAAATTGGTAAAGTGGAGATCGAGCCGGGGCAGACCCTGGATTTTCTCCAGCTCTGGCTCCGTGGCCCCAAGGTCGATATCGAGACGGCCGTGCAGCTTTCGATGAGCATGGAAGGACGTGGGATTCCGGTCACGGTGCCACGACCCGTCACTCTGGAAGAGGAGATTCTGGAACACGAGGGCCCGAAGCCCATTCTCACTCTCGGCCGCCAAGACCTTCTTCCACAGGGACTCCCGTCATCGTTTGGAAGTGGAGTGCCCCTCGCGATTCCGCCCTTAATCACCGGAAGACTGGCTTTTCAATATGGAGATGAAGAGCTGCCCTTTGTCCGTGAAGCTCCGGAAGTTGCCAAACTGGCAAAGGAGGGGCATTTGCTCGTTGTTGAGCGTGATCTCGAAACCGAAGCGGAATACCGGGAAGAGTTGGAACGAGTCGGTCTGCAATTGGTGCGCGACCTTTTTGACCACAAGATGATTTCGGAAGTCCACTTTGATCACTTCGGGCAAAACAAGGAACCGGATGAATGGGATGTTTCCTGGGCCGACTTTCTGGCGCAAACCATTCCCGGGCTGGAGAAATCCGGTTGGGAAATCCGGTTTGGTCCCGGCTTTGATCTCACTCTCATCCAGGCCGATGCGATTTATGCGGAGGTTTCGCAGGATCCGGTGCAGGGAATTGATTGGTTCCAATTCGATACCGGAATCGTCACGACTGAGGGGCAGCGGCAGAGCCTGATGAATCTCATCGCAAACTTTCTGAAATCGGGCGCGCCCATTCCGAAGGATAGCGAGATCGACGAAAACCAACG
>ERZ887942.1696-NODE-1696-length-14677-cov-6.364930_pt1 | contig 14677 bp, 9 predicted proteins | sample MGYA00521099_ERZ887942 | MGnify/ENA primary metagenome ERZ887942 (study PRJEB32303, sample SAMEA104408605) | aquatic metagenome | biome: Brackish water; feature: Pelagic; material: water | place: Baltic Sea | collected 2014-06-07T06:48:00 | depth 16,251 m ... | reverse complement strand
AAGCACGAAAATCGTCGACAAAATGATCGCGGCACAGGCAATTCCGATCGTGATAGCGAGTGCCGTAAATCCCTTATCGGTGAATAAATCCCACGCCCACGGAATCGATTCGCTCCAATCGCCAGATTTTCGAACAGGGGATGGAGTCAGGTCGCCGAGGAAATTCAGGAAATTTTGCCAACGCCGCGCGAACGGCAGGCGGCCGGTTAATTTTCCGGCTGAAAGCCACGCCCAAACGGTGAGTCCGAGCATCAGAAGCGCGCTTCCTTCGACAAATCGGGAACGCGATCGGCCTCGTCGGAGGACGTCGATTCGAGCCTGGCGATCTGGAGAAGAATGGGTCATGCGTGAGTCGGGTTGAGTCGTCTTCGAAGGCCCGCGCCCCAGAGATCAACGACGACAATCATCGCTAACAGGAGATAAAAGTAGGTCCACACCTCGTGGTAATAAAATTCTTCATGGGACAGCTGAATGTAGAGTCCGATGGTTTCAATGCCGACGAACCCAAGCACGGCCGAAGCTCGCAGCGCGCATTCGAATCGATAAAACGAATACGTGATCAAATCGGGGATGGCACGTGGGAAGATTCCGACGAGAAACGTTTGCACAGGACGATGGCCGATCGCTTTCAAAGCAGATGCCGAATCGCGTGCTTCTTCATCGATGATTTCGGAGAATACTTTTCCCAGGGTTCCAGCAAACGGGATCGCCAGTGAAACCATTCCAGCCAGGGGAGAAACGCCAAGCGCGGACAAAATCAGAAGGGCCCAAATCAATTCGTGGATCGATCGCGCAAACGACATCACGAATCGGGAGACGACAAAAACCGTGCGAAGGACGAATTTTAAACCGCGACCGCAGGGTTCCGGCCACCAGGCTGATGAGCCGAAGAAGCCAAGGATCAGCGCAGTGGGAACCGCCATGCTCATTGCTGCAACAGCGAATCGAAGCGTGTAGAAAAGCCCTTTGACGCCTTTCACCCAAATGTGATCAGCGGTATCAGGAACGGAATCGTCCTGATAATCCATCGCCGGCGAAATGGCGGCAGAAAAGAATTTCCCTGCGCGATCCCAGCGCAGCGAATCTGGCGGAATTAATCCCGAAGGCGTGAGTTTGAGAAAGTAAGCACAGACCAGGAAAATAATCGCAGCGCCCAAGAACACCCAGCGACGTCGGCCGGGGAAAATGGGTGGCTTTACTGCGATTTTTTTCGAATCACGCATCAGTCATCATTTCAGATTCGGTCAGTTCGTAGAGTGCCTTCATGTCCGATTCGGGAATCGTTTCAGGGGCTGCGTCGACGACGATTTTGCCAGAACGCAATCCGACAAGTCGCGGGAAAAATTCGCGGGCGAGTTCGAGGTTATGCAAACTGACGACGAGCGTAAAATTTTCCTCTTTGGACAAGGTTGAAAGCAGCTGGACGGTGTCGCGCGCTCGGGCGGGATCGACGGCGGAGACCGGTTCGTCGGCGAGAATAGCCTCGGGTTTTTGAAATAAGGCCCGTGCAATGGCAACGCGCTGTTGTTGGCCGCCGGAAAGTTGATCGGTTCGGGCGTAGAGTTTTTCTTCGATCCCAACGCGATCTAAAATTTCGTGAATTTCGCGAACGTCTTCTTTCGACGGGAAAATCATGTCCCTCAAGGAACGCAGAGTGCTGCGTTTTCCGCCCCGTCCGAGGATGACATTTTGTAAAACGGAGATGTTGGGGACCAGCCCGAGATGCTGGGGAATAAAGGCAATTCGGGATCGAAGCTTTCGTAAATCCCTGGCTCCGAATTGTAGAACAGAGTCTCCAAAAAGGGAGACGGTTCCGGATACGGGCGCACGCATCGTGTTTAACGTGCGAAGCAGCGTCGTCTTTCCGCTTCCGCTGGGGCCAATTAGCGCAACGCGTTCGCCTTCGGAAATTTCGAGCGACACGTCATCAACTGCGGCGAGTTCTCCGAACCGGCAGGTGATATTTTCGACTTGGAAAGCGCGGGGCATTCAGAGAGAATAAAGCAGGGCCGACGATTTTCACCGCCGACCCCGCTTAAATTTAGAATTTTAGCGAAGCGTGAGGCTTATTCTTCGATGAGCCCAACTTTCACTGCGACATCTTTGATGCCGTCGAATTCTTCGTTCCTCGCAGGAACGATTCCACTGCGATTGATCGCTTCAAGAACGCCGTCGCCTTCCTGAGCAGCAACAAGTGCGTCCTGCGCTTTTGCAAAGAAGCTATCGCCGAATGCAGCCTTGGCATCCGGATGAATCGTCCAGTTGTAGTCCGCGTAGTAGGGCGTCGTCCAAATGATCTTGGTGTTGTTTTTCACCTTCTCATTCGTCGCGACTTCCTTGTCGTAGGCTTTGTAGCTGAGTGCTCCTACCTGGAACGTTCCGTCTGCAACTGAGTTTGCAGTCGCAACGTGACCGCCTGATGCCTGGAAGTTCTCGCCTTTGGTGAACCAATCGCCGGGAAGTTTGCCAGTGTTTTTCAGAATGAAATATGAAGGCATGAGACGACCCGAAGTGGAACCAGTGGAACCAAACGTGAAGTTCAAATCTTTGATTGCTTCAGGAAATTCATCGCCCGGCTCGATCGCTACGTCTTTGTGAGCGATGAAGTAAGACTTGTATTTTGGATCTTCAACACCTTGCGCGATGGCTTCAGCGCCTGGCACGGCCATGCGAGCCTGACCTCCCGATCACCCACCAAACCAGACCAGATGGGCTTCGCCATTCTTGAATTTTTGAATCGCGTCGGAGTAGTCTTTTGAAAATTGAAACTCAGCTTTGACTCCCAGCTTACTGCTGAGATATGCCGCTACCTTGTCGAATTTCGGTTTCTGATCCGTGATCTTTTCATCCGGGATCGCCGAGATGACAAGAACCGCTTCTGAAGATACATCCCCTGATGATTGAGGATTTTCTGTTGCTGTGGTCGAACTGCCCTCTTTATCGCCGCAGCTGATGAGAGAAATTGACGTTACCGCTGCCAGACCGACGCGTGAAATAAGTGATTTCAGCATGGTGATGGCAGCCCTCCTTTTTGAGTTAGGCTAGTATTCATAATGAACTCCGTCGTAGACGGGGTGAAAGTGGAACCTTTCAGCTTTTTTCCAGAAACGCGAGTAAATTTTTAAGCGGAGAAATGTGATGCCTCTGAACGGCTCTTCGGTTGAATAGAGGATACTTTTTTCCGAAATCAGGTCGTGTCGCTGACCCGTGTTTTGATGACCTTCAAATCGATCTGTTTATCACGGTATTGAATTTCAAAAATCGTTCCTTCTTCGGTAGTTAAGGTATCTTGAGCATTCGTGAAGCGGCCCGAAATTGAGCTTGCTTCGATCAGTGAAAGTATCTGATTTGTTTGGAATGTAGCGTGTTTGGACACTGAAATTTTCAATTTACCCGAAAGGTGAGATTCGCCATCAACTAGTAGCGGGGCCGATTCTTCACCTGTGATTTCGATGGCGAGGATTGCACCTTCGGACTGGTGAAAATTGCGACTGACGTGAAGGACTGGTGATTTTCCTGATTTTGTGGCGGCCACCGAAACGGTTCCTTTGTTGTAAACGACGGCGTCGATTTTTCCAGATCCCTTGATGGTTGCGCCTTCGTGAACATCAATCCAGCGAAGGGATGAAATCGTGCCGCCATCAACGGTGATAACAGCATTGTCCTTCAGCCGAATTTCATTTCGGCCAGTGAGATTGATATTCGATCCAAGGGCGAGTTCGATTGGCACCGTCCCCCAGATTTCCAGTCCGAGAAATCCGAGATTTTTGTCAGCGGTAATTTTTGCAGGTGTTTTGTCGCGATGTTCGATTGTTGCTGTCCACGAAAGTTGAGGGCCGCCTTTTTCTTCGATGTAGGGGACGCCTTCGTTTTCGTAAATGTAATCTGACCAGTTTTCCGCATCAGATGCGGATGCTCCGTTTTTGCCCGTCCATTGGTGGTAGGTGTTGGCAAAGCCGCGGGGCTCATTGACTCGCTCGCCTAGAAGCAACGCTTCAAGCTCGCTGACGAGATTCTTGTTTCCTTTTGCGATGTTGGTCTTCTCGGCGCGATCCTTTTTAAGATCATACAGCTCGAGTCCTTTCGGAGTCCGAACGAGTTTGCGATGTCCTCGAATAATGGACTGATTTTTTCCAGCTTCGTGAATCAAAAACTCACGTAATTTCCGTTCGCCTACTCCAGTCAAAATCGGAGCAAGCGATACACCGTCGAGTCCCAGAGGAGTTTCGACACCGGCTAGATCACAGAAAGTCGGGAGCAAATCAGTGACGTCGACTGGCAGATCATATTCCGAACCCGCCTGGATTTTGCATGGCCAGCGCATGATCGTTGGAACGCGAATGCCGCCTTCGTAAATCATCCCTTTGTTGCCACGGAGGCCGCCGTTCGCATCAAGTTGCTGATTATTTTTGCCCCCGGGGCCGCCGTTGTCGGACATGAAAATGACGAGGGTATTGTCCACGACAGAATCATCTGTTTTGCCATCGCCATTCGGATCGGCGAGCGCTCCAAGAATGTTTCCAAAATGCGCATCAATCCGAGTCACCATCGCAGCCCATTGCTGAGTTTGCTTTGCGAGTTTTGAAAAATGGGGATCATCCGCGTAGGCCGAATCCCAACCGGGAAGCTTGGCAACTTCATCAAACGGACCATGCGGGATTTGCACGGCAAGTAGGCCAAAAAATGGCTGTTTCGTTGCGTTGTAATTTTCTGACTGGGAGCGAACAAATTCGAGCGCTGCAAAGGCATAAGCGTCGTCGCAGTAACTGATTGTCGGGTATTTCGGGTGCGCGTGATTCGACGGTTGCGCGGGAAATTTTGCGTCACCAAGGTATTTCAACATCGTATTCGGAGCGAGTTCCAGTCCACCTTTTGCATTTCCTTTTGCCGGAGCACTCCACAGCGTGGGTTGAAAAAATGTGTGCGCCCGAACGTGATGCAGCTCCGTCAAAACATGCGTGTAGCCATGCGAAGTTGGCAGGGTTTGCACGTTTTGGATGACGGGATTTTTTTGCTCTTTCGATCCGCCGTATCCCCATTTCCCCCAATATCCAGTAGCGTAAGAGGCAGCCGAAAGCGCATCACCCATGGTCACATCATCGGTGCGAATCGCTTTCTTGGCGTTGTCTGGATCATTTCGATCCGCAAACGTGTGCCCCTGATGAAATCCGGTTTGCTGCGACGAACGAGCCGGCGAACAAACCGTGCATCCATAAGCATGGGTGAAATTCATGCCTTCGGCGGCGAGTTTATCGAGGTTCGGAGTTTTCACTGACGGCAGACCTTTGGCGCGACGCTCGGCCTGGCCATTCGGCCCAATCGATCCCCATCCCATGTCGTCGACGTAAAAATAAAGAATATTGGGACGAGGGGCGTCAGCAGCGAAAGTGAACGTGCTGAGACAAAGAAGGGCGGCGAGTGGGAGTTTCATTGCGATGGGATTCTATGACACACCAAGGGTCCTGCAATCGCATGTTCAGCGTGGTAGTCTGCGGCATATGACTTTTGTGAACCGATTTTTGATAATCGCATTTATCCTGGTTGGTCAGGTCATTTCGGCCGGCGAAAAACCAAATATTGTTGTTATCATGGGGGATGATTGGTCGTGGCCGCACGCAGGAATTCTGGGAGATCCTGTTGTGAAAACGCCGACGTTTGATCGAATTGCCCGTGAGGGTGTGCTTTTCGAAAATGCGTATGTTTCGGCTCCATCGTGCACGCCGTCGCGTTTTGCCATCGTATCCGGGCAGTATCATTGGCGGTTGGAGAGCGGAGCGAATTTGGGAGGTTCCCTCAAGTCAGACGTTCCGGTGTATCCAGATTTGTTTGCGAGCGTTGGTTACCGGACGGGATTTTGTCGCAAAGGGGCGAGCCCGAGCAAATATGAATTTCGGGGGAATGATCCGTTTGGCGCAAGGTTCAAAAACTTTCCCGAATTCTTCACTGCTCACGATAAAAAGATGCCCTTTTGTTTTTGGTATGGCGCGGGTGAGCCGCATCGGGCCTACGATTGGCAAGCCAGCTTGAAGAGTGATCTCGATTTGAAGGCTATTCAGGTTCCACCTTATCTTCCTGACAACGAAACGACTCGCACCGACCTGGGCGACTATTATTTGAAAGTCGAACAACTGGACCGCTTTGCTCGCGAGATCATCGAAACCCTCGAAACTGCGGGTGAATTGGAAAATACGATTGTGGTGATGGCAGGGGATAACGGGATGCCTTTTCCGCGCGCCAAAGCAACGCTTTATGATTCCGGGACGCGAGTTCCCCTGGCAATTCGCTGGGGAAAAAATGTGAAAGGTGGTCGCACGATTTCTGATTTCGTGAGCCTGACTGACTTGGCCCCAACCTTTCTCGAAGCATGTGGATTGGACGTTCCCGGTACGATGACGGGACAGTCGCTGATTCCGGTTCTTTCCGGCGAAACGACTGAGTTTCGAAAATCGGTGCTCACCGGAATGGAGAGGCATGTTTACCCCAATTCGTCGCGCGCCATTCGCACTGCTGATTTTCTTTACGTTCGAAATTTTGCTCCGGCTGCCTGGCCGACTGGGAAAACAAAGGGCGAGCCGCTTCATTTCGATTTTAAGAAAACTCCGTGGCCGACTGTTCCCGGAGCCTTTTCTTACAATGTCGATCCCGGTCCGACAAAACAATGGATGCGGGAAAACGCGACGACGGGCGAACACGCCGAGCTGCATCGCCTCGCTTTCGGGCAGCGAGCCAATGAGGAATTATATGATTTGAAAAGCGATCCGGACCAGCTCAACAATGTGGCTGATGACAAAGCGTTTCGTGACACGCGGAACCAACTTTTGAATCAATTGACCGCCGAGCTGCGAGCCGGCGGCGACCCGCGATTTGCTCTGCCCCATCATGCGAGTTTCGACGTGAGAGGCTGGACCGTTCATCTCAGCGACAAATTGTGGCAAACGGAGCCGGTCTTCACCTCAACGATGCTGGACTTGCTCGCGGTTCAATTGGAGCGGGTCGTTAAAGTGGTTTCTAAAAAGGCGTTGGGGCGGCTTCGTGAAGTTCCCATTTGGATCAATCCGGTTTACGAAGGCGTTCGGCCGACAGCTGAATATCATGGCGGAGTTGGCTGGCTAAAGAAGAACGGTCGCAATCCCGCGATGGGGAAAGCGATCGAAATTACCAACGTCATGAAGTTTGCACTCGAGGACCGTCGCATGCCCTATTTGCTCTTGCATGAATTATCGCATGCGTATCACGATCGCATTTTGGGATTTGATCAAAAGGAAATCACTACAGCCTTCAAAAAGGCAGCGGCTTCTGGAAGCTACGACAACGTAAAGCGCTTCACCGGAAACAAAATCATAACGGACAAAGCGTATGCAATGTCGAACCACAAAGAATACTTCGCTGAACTGACGGAAGCATATTTTGGGAAAAACGACTTTTTTCCTTTCACCAACGCAGAACTGAAGGTGCATGATCCGGCTGGATTCGCTGCGATTGAAAAAGCCTGGGGAGTTTCAAAAAAGTAACGCCTATCGGAACTGAACTCAGGCAAACGCGGCTTTCAAATTTTCGATCAAATCCGCGTCTTGCTCTGGAAAAATGGTTCGCAAATCGATTCGATAAGCGTCGTCAGATTTGTAGCCCATCACCGGCGTGTTGCCTTCGCGGAGTCGTTTAGCGAGTTTATCGAGACTCATATTTTCGGGCCGAAAATCGAGAGTGAGCGATGGGATTTCCGCTTTTGGCATCGTGCCGCCTCCGCACCGTGCGATCCCTTCGCCGATCCAAACCGGGATGTCGGATCCCAGTTCTGCGATGATTTTTTCAGCACGGGGTTGTAAATCTTCCGGCTTTAAAGAAAGCATCGTCGGCAAGGGGAGGTTTGGTTTGTCTGTCGCAGCCAGGTATTCCGAAACGACCGTCTGCATGGCCGTGAGAATCATTTTATCGCATCGCAGCGCCCTGAAAAACGGCTCTTTTTTCAGCCCGGCAACCAAGTCCGCGCGACCGGCAATGATTCCTGCCTGCGCGCCGCCGAACAGCTTGTCGCCACTAACACACACCAAATCGACGCCTCGCTTGAGAACTTCCGCGGCCGTTGGTTCATGAGGAATTGGGGCCAGTGAATCGGTCTGAATCATCGCGCCACTTCCCAAATCTTCGACCACGGGGATGCCGTGCTTTTTGCCCAACTCGACGAGCTCTTCAGTGGTTGGTTCGCCAATAAATCCATCCATCCAGAAATTGGAGCGATGCACTTTCAGTAACATTCCCGTATTCGGAGTGATCGCTTTTTCGTAATCTGCCAGCGAGGTTTTATTCGTCGCGCCGACCTCGCGCAGCTTCGCGCCGCTCGTTTCCATGATTTCAGGAACGCGAAATCCGCCACCGATTTCAACCAGTTCGCCGCGCGAAATAATCACTTCGTTTTTTTCACCATTTGCCAAATAGCGGAGAATCAGAATCAGGGCTGCTGCGCAATTATTAACGATCGTGGCAGACTCGGCTTCACACAAAAGCCGCAGACTGCGCTCGAGATACCCGCCCCGTGGCCCGCGCTCACCGGTTTCTAAATCAAGCTCGATGTTATTGTAATAACGAGCGGATGCCGAGATTAGCTCTACTGTTTCGGCGCTCATCGGTGACCGCCCGAGATTGGTGTGAATGATGATTCCGGTTCCGTTGATGACGGTATGAATCCGTGAGCGATGCAGTGACACCAGCGTCTTTCGAATTCCTTCGACGATGATTTCGAAGTCTGCCACGTCAGTCTTTCCGCCTTTGACCTCGGCCCGGAGCGAATCCACTTCCTCGCGAACGGTTTCCGCAATCAATGGGCGCGGGATCGGGGGCAGGGGATCAGTTCCCGTTTCGAGGGCGTGGAGAACTTTTTCGACCGCAGGGATTTTGGCAAAAGGATTGTCGGACATCAGTGAAAAGTTACGCGGAGGGCGAAAACGAATCAACAGGGTTTGTTCATCGAACAGATACTGTTGGATCGAAAAATCGTGGTAAAGTTTTCACGTGATTGATCAGATTAAAATTCACCTCGTGACGCCGGATGCCAGCGTGCTTCGGACCGGAAATCGGTGCACCGCGCAGCAGTGGGCTGATTTGCTGGGTGAAATTGGCTGCAAGGTTTCCATTTGTGGACCGGACCAACCCATTGATTCTGAAATCCTGATCGCCCTTCACGGCGAGCGAAGTCATGATTCAATCGTTCGATTTCGGAACGAGCGACGGGGTGGAAAAATTGTCCTGGCGATGACGGGGACGGATATTTACCCGGAACCCTCTGAAAAAGTCATAAAATCGATGGAGCTTTCCGATCGAATTGTGGTTCTGCAGGTAAAGGCGCTTGAGAAAATTCCCGTCGAATTTCAAAAAAAATGCAGGGTGATTGTCCAGTCGGCAGCAGTCCGGTTTGAAAACTCCAAGTTTGACCCCGATTTTTTTGACATCTGTGTGGTCGGGCATTTTCGGGATGTGAAAGACCCGTTGCGGGCTGCCGCGGCTTCCCAGTTATTGCCTGAAACGTCACGCATTCGGATTCGTCATGCCGGGGGAATTCTCGACGTAAAATTTGAGCGCCTCATCGAAGCTGAAATGGCCGGAAACCCACGGTATGAATGGCTTGGAGAACTCGACGAAACGGCGGTCGCCGAACTGTTGTCGAACTCACGTGCGATGGTTTTGTCCTCTTTTGCGGAGGGGGGAGCGAGGGTGATCGGTGAAGCGATTGTTCATCGGTCCATTGTCATCTCGACGGAAATCGATGCTGCGGTTGGACTATTGGGGGCTGATTATCCTGCTTTTTTCAAGCCGGGAGAATCTCATGAATTGAGTTCCCTTATGGTCCGGCTGGAGGGCGGTCCGGAATTTTATCAACAATTGAAAACGAGGAGCGAACTCCTAAAGCCGCTGTTCCACCCCAAATTTGAAAAGGAGGCATGGCGCGCTTTGATTTCTGAAATTGGAGGTGTTTCGCAGGATTAAAAGTTGCAGGCGGGCAAAACTTCGGTGGATCTCTTTTTTCGAAGCGAAAAAGCTGTAACGCTTCCGCTCTAATTGGTAAAAGCTATGAAGGTTTTTGCCTTTTCGACTTTCCTATAAAGTTGAACTGATTGGTTCGACTATTTTTCGGTTTTCCTGTCTTCGGTCCATGTTGAAGTTGGAAAAGGCGCTTCTCGACGGGCGGGCGAACCATTAAAAATTTACTGCAAGACTTCCCCTCAATTTGACGATGAATAAAACGACATTTACTTCCATTCTGTTGCTGTCTTTAGCGGCATTAGCCCCAACTCATGCTGAAGAGAAGGCAACTCCCAACTTTGTGATTTTCGTCGCTGACGACATGGGGTGGGGAGATTCCGGCACTTACGGTCATCCGCTTATCAAGACGCCCAATCTGGACAAGCTGGCTTCACAGGGTGTAAAATTCACTCAATGTTATTCGGCCTGTGGAGTGTGTTCGCCGTCACGCTCGGCGATTTTGACGGGACGCACCCCTTATCGTAATGGAGTCTGGCGCCATCTTTCGGGAAATCACGAAGCTCATTTGCGGGCGAGTGAAATAACCTATCCGGAACTTCTCAAGGAGATTGGTTATGAAAATTGTCACGTTGGAAAATGGCATCTCAACTCGAAACAACAATTTAACACGCCGGAGTTTCCACAGCCTGGAGATCATGGTTTCGACTATTGGATGTACTCGCACAACAACGCCGAACCAAGCCACAAAAATCCCAAAAATTTCGTGCGCAACGGAGTCCCTGTTGGAAAAATGGAGGGTTACTCGGCTCAGTTGGTTGCTGCCGAAGCCGCTCATTGGCTGGAAGAAGTTCGTGATACGGAGAAGCCGTTTTCCATGTCAGTTTGGGTTCACGAACCGCACTCGCCGATTGCGACGGACCGTCAATTTTCAGAGCTCTATGGTGGCCATGAGAACAGCAAGTATATGGGAAACATTACGCAATTGGATCACGCTCTCGGTCAGGTGATGGAGGCACTTGATAAAGCTGGCGTCAGCGACGACACCCTTTTGTTTTTTACCTCAGACAACGGTCCAGTCCCAAATTACGGCGGCACAGCGGGAGGCTTGCGAGGCGTCAAGCGAAGCAGCCACGAAGGCGGCATTCGAGTGCCGGGAGTTGCTCGCTGGCCAGGACACATCGAGGCCGGAACCGTGAGTGATATTCCGGTGATCGGCTCCGATATCTTTTCCACAATCCTGGATATCGTTGGGATACCACTTCCGGGTGATCGCACGATTGACGGAACCAGCATGCTGCCGGCTTTCAATGGGAAAGCTGTTACCCGAAGCGTCCCGCTCTACTGGCGAACCCACGTGTCTCCTGTCGGCGATCGATCCGCTCTTCGCATCGGGGACTGGAAAATCGTGAGCAATGACGAGATGACCAAATTCCTGCTTTTCAATATTCAGGAAGACTGGAAAGAGGAAAATGATCTTGCTGCTGCGATGCCTGAAAAGACTGAAGAAATGAAGAAGGAATTGTTTAAGGTATGGGAAGGGATCGTAGCTGAAGGTCCCAAAGAATGGTGGCTCGAAGAGCGAAACAAGCCGATGAAAGGTGCAAAATTGAGCTACTGATTTTCGATCCAATCCGTTTCAACTCCACGTCCCAACTTTTCAACTTCCCTCAGCCAATGAAAATATTATTCATTACCATTTTCACGTTGATCTGTACGCTTGCTACAGTTGTCGCACAACGGCCGAAGAGAATTCTGAAGGCGCTCGAAACCGGCTACCCGAGGAAACTGGAAGTTGTCTACAAAACCGTGGGAAAGAGGGAACTCCCGTTTGATATGTATTATCCCGCTGAAGAAACGGCGAAACCGTGCTCGGTGATCGTTTATACGCACGGCGGCGGATGGGCTGCAGGGAGCCGGTTTGGAGCTTCAAGTGGTGGTTTTGCTCCTCTCTTCAAGGACCTGACCGCACGTGGGTTCTGCGTTGTTTCGGTGGACTATCGTCTGTATAAAAAGGATGGAGCCATTCGGATGCGTGACTGTGTGATCGACTGCAAAGACGCGGTTCGTTATTTGGTCAAAAACAGTGCAGAGTTGGCGGTTGATCCCGAAAGGCTTTTTGTTTTTGGCGATTCTGCGGGTGGGCAAATTGCTCAAATGCTTCTCCTTTCTCCGCCCCGGTCACTGCCCGGTGATCCGGATCTTGCCGATGTCGATTACAAGGTCGTCGCGGGACTTTCCTGGTATGGGCCGTGCGATTTCGAGAAGGTGGACCTTTTTAATCATGATGATAGACCTGATTTTCGTGATCGATTTGGTTCTCGAATCGTGGACGCGGACGATTCATCGGAGGAAAAGCTCCGCCTCTATCGTGAGATGAGTCCGGTCACTTATCTAAAAAAGGACAGTCCCCCGTTGTTCATGATTCAAGGCGACAGTGACACCACCATTCCGGTGAAACACGCCTACTACTTGGAGAAAAAAGCGAAGGAGTTGGATGCTTCGGTGCAAATTTTGATTGTTAAAAACTCAGGTCATAACTGGCGGAAAGTAGGTGCCGATATCAGTCCCACACGTGACGAGATCGTAGCGGCGAGTGCCAAATTTTTTGTTGATCAATTGAAGTAGGAGAAAAACATCATGAAAAAAAAATTATTTTCATGCTCATTTCTTGGAGCATTCGCATTTGTTTTTGCACTCTTCGGAGAAGAATCAAATCCGGTAAAAGATGCCGCATTGTTGAATGGCGGCATCATTGTCACTCTCGATTTAAATGATGCGGCGCAGCTTAAGAAATTGGCGTCGAAGCCGTCCTTGCAAGTTCAGGCGCTGCTGGAGCGGGAAGAAGCAATTGAACCCATTCGGAAATCGATTCATGAGGCTGGGAATTATGGTCAAGTCTCAGTCAACCTTCACAACGGCTCGGATCTGCCTTACATCGATAATTTGGTAAATCTCGTGATTTGCAATGAGAGCACAAAAGTTCCCAGAGATGAAATCATGCGTGTCCTGGCTCCGCAAGGCGTGCTGTATGCGAAAACTAAAGACGGGTATGATCGGATTGTGAAACCTGTGCCCAAGGGCATGGATGAGTGGAACCAGTATCTCCACAATGCGGCCAACAACGGTGTGTCTCGCGATGACGTTGGCCCACCTCAACGGATGCGCTGGCACAATACGCCTGAGACCGGTCGGGCAAAAGCCCTGATGCCTTCGGTCACTTGTATGGTTACCGCCAACGGAGTGCTTTTTACCGTCGAGGACCGCGCAACGCCGGAGGATGTCCATGCTCCTTTTGATTATCACCTGGTCGCGCGTGATGCCTTCAACGGAATCGAACTTTGGAAACGTCCGGTCAAGGAATGGGCAATTGGAAGTGGCACCACAAGTATCAAGAGTGTCTCATCGCAACTGCAACGCCGCCTCGTGGCGATTGAAGATCATGTCTATTTCACCATGGGATTCGATGAACCGATTTCCAAATTTGATGGCAGAAGCGGAGAGGAGATCGAACTTTTGGCGGGTACCGAGTCGACTCGCGAAGTCGCAGTAGAAGGCGGCATTTTGTATGGAATTCAAGGCCCCGGATATGGCCTGGTCACTGAAGAAGCTGCACGGGAAAAACGCCGCACTGGAACTGAACCTGCGGTCGAAAAAGAAATCTCGCTGTATGCCTACGATTTGAATGCCAACAAAATGCAGTGGACCGTTCCTCTCAAGAGCGGCTACATCGGTGCCAGTGTTTGTGCGAACAAAGCTGTCGTTGCCTATCTTGCGAAAAATGAATTGGTCTGTCTGGATAAGGAGACGGGGGCGATTGCGTGGGAATCTGCGGTTGAACTTTCCGGAGGTGAACCCAAAAAAGCCAAAAAGAAGAAGGGGAAAACGAACGAGAAAAAATCGAAAGCCGCACCAAGTCCCAAAGGTGAGCCGGGCGAAGATTACAATATTCACCCAACTCTGGTCCTGGCCCCAAACAAAGCCTTTTGTGCCTACGGCAACGAGATTGCTGCTTATGCGCTCACGAATGGGGAGAAGCTGTGGACTTGTCCGAACGGAGAAAATTACATGAAAAGTCCTGAGCTTTTCATTGCTCAAGGTTTGCTCTGGAGCAAGCAACTCAAAGGGATCAATCCCAAAACCGGGGAAGTTGTGAAGGGGCTGAATCAGGAAATGCTCGGGCCGATGTCGCACGATCGCTGCTACCGAAATCGGGTCACCTACCAATATTACCTCAACAGTGGGTCTGGCGGCGTTGATTTCGTCGGGCTTGATGGAAATTCGGAATATCCGAACCCCTGGGTGCGTTCGACCTGTGGACTTTCAGCAATGCCCGCCAACGGGATGATCTACAACGGTCCCTTTGTCTGCCAATGCGCCATCGGATCGATGCTGACTGGGTTCAACGGACTCTATAACGAAACGTCCGGTCGCTTTAAAATATCGCACACGCCCAGACTCGTGAAAGGGCCTGCTTTCACTCGTCCGCTTGGTGAAGCGGCTGCGGATTTCGATTGGCCTACGTATCGACAGTCCGGTGCACGATCTGGCATCGGCAAGGCGAGCCTCCCTGCGAAGCTGGCGACAAAGTGGCAGGTGAATGTCGGGCCAAATCCAACTGCGCCGGTAGCGGTTGGTGAACACATCTTTGTCGCCGCGAGAGATCGGCACACGTTATATTGCCTCGAAAAAAAGACGGGGG
>ERZ887942.1693-NODE-1693-length-14679-cov-6.379376_pt1 | contig 14679 bp, 10 predicted proteins | sample MGYA00521099_ERZ887942 | MGnify/ENA primary metagenome ERZ887942 (study PRJEB32303, sample SAMEA104408605) | aquatic metagenome | biome: Brackish water; feature: Pelagic; material: water | place: Baltic Sea | collected 2014-06-07T06:48:00 | depth 16,251 m ... | reverse complement strand
GACGTTTGCCGGTGTCCATGTATTTCAAATCATGGATGCCCCAGTTGAAGTGAATCAGATCCCAATTGCCGTCGCCCAGCCACTTTTCGATATTCGCCAACCCGCGAGTTGTCGGACCGCCATTGGCCGGGATACGAGCCACGATCGCTCTGCCCTTTAGCAGTCTCTGAACAGGCGGCGTATAGCCCATTGAAATCGAATCACCGATCAACAGTACTCGCGGCAAACCTGGCACGTCTTCAACTTTTACCATCGAAGGATGGGGGTTTTTTTGGGAAAAAGCCGTCCCGGACAACAAGGCAAATCCAATTAAAATCAAAAGGGCATTTTTCATAAGTTTAACTTTCTACGAAGCAACAGTGTAAGTTCGATGAACCGACCCTATTGGGTCGTTTATCCAGTTTACTTCAAGGCAGCATGATCAAGACGACCGCCGTTCATGTTCACCACCGTTTCAGTGTCGAAACGGGTTGGAAGTTGGAAGATTTCGAGTTCAAATTCTTTCGTCGCAGCGATCAAATGATCGAAGAGATCACACTGAATCGCCTCGTATTCATTCCAATTGGTCGTCGTGGTGAAGCAATAGATCTCAATCGGCAATCCGAGTTCAGTCGGCTGAAGTTGCCGAACCAAAACGGTCATTTCCTTGCTGATATTAGGATTAAAATCCAAATATGCCTCAATGTAAGCGCGATACATTCCCAGATTGGTGAGCTGCCGTCCGTTGGTTTGGTTGATCAGATCAGCTCCGTTTTCTTCGTTCCAATCGTCCACCTCTTTGATTTTTGCATCGACATGTTCGGTGATGAGCTGCAGTTCACCGAGAACTTTCAGCATCCAATCCGTGCAGAATTTCACGGACCGAACATCGATATTTAGCGTCCGCTTGATCCGGCGGCCGCCACTTTCCTGCATTGCCCGCCAGTTTTTGAACGAGTCATTGATCAACACTTGAGTCGGGATCGTCGTGATGGTGTTGTCGAAATTCTTCACTTTCACGGTGGTCATCCCAACGTCGAGGACGTCGCCGTCGATACCGTATTTCTTCATCTCAATCCAGTCACCCGGCGCGATCAACTTGTTCCCGACGAGCTGCAGGCCGGATACGAACCCAAGAATGGGATCCTTAAAAACGAACATCAATACGGATGCGAGCACTCCAAATCCGGCAATGAGAGTCAGCGGAGATTTCCCGGCGAGAATCGCGATGACAAGAATAATCGCAAATAGGGATGCGATTACTTTCGCTAACTGAACGAAACTCGAAGTCGGCATTTTTTTTGCCAGATCCGTTTTCTTATAAAGTGCTTTCGCGGTATTTATTACCGAATCGATGATGAAATACGCAGCGATTACCATGTAAATTTGGGCAGCTTTTACGAGCCATTTGGCCAATTCAGGGGTGTCTTTAAACAGCCCGGGAATGACGGCAAAGATTAGCAATCCGCACACAAAATGGCTCGCCCAACGCGGCAATCCGTTCCACAGCAGGTAGTTGTCCCATTTCACCTTCGTCTTTTCGATCGCCTTCGTGACGAGGCGCAGCATGATCGGACGAACAATCACTAACAGAAGCAGACTGATGATTACGACTCCAACCAATAGGATCGATGTCGCAATCGGGCTTTCCAGCCACTCAGGGACGCCCCACTGTTTTACCCACCCGAAAACGGATTTTGAGATGGACGCAGTACTGTCAATAATTGCAGATGGAACGACATCTGCAGGCGAGATCTCGCCTTCGATGATGATCTCTGCGCTTCCCTGATCGGCTAAATCACTCACGGTTTTTCTCGGTTGGTGCGGTTTCTATGCGGGTGCTTCGGAGAATCAAATTTTTCAATTCGATTGCTTCGGATTTCAATTTTATAGGCGTTAGCAGGAGAGTTTCAATATCTGATTTGAGATGAATTTCTCCGATTTCCATTCGCTTCCACACTTTCGCGGGGAACTCGTTGCGGGGAGAGCGATCAAGGTCCTTGATTGGCTCTCCTACATGTGGGTTCTTCACCTCAAAAACCAGTTTTTCGTCTCCTCCCCTGAGTTCAAATTGGCAGGGTGCGTTTTCACCCTTCAAAAAGTAATCGATCGAAACGGCATATGTTCCTAAATCCACTACTTTGACCGGCCAGGAAATGGATTGAGCACTCGATTTCCAATCCGCAATCCACGAATTGTTTCCCCGCTTGAGCTTCCAATCCTCATCAGAAAGCACCGCGTCCTGGGCACGCAACGTCACAACGGGCCATTCATCGTGCCCAATTTCCGTTCGGAATAGGCCCAACCCATCATCTGTTGTATCATCCATCCAGAACGAAAAATCAGCGCGCATATCGCTCAATAGAAAGGGATAATCACTTGCGACATCGACGGTCTGAAACGGATCACTCGAAAGATCATACAGTTCCCACCCTCCCAGCATCGGATCCGTTTTCCACCGCCGCCAGCGGACATCGCGAACAGCCAACCAACGATCTGTACGCACCGCGACGTTGGCATTTTTCACATCGTATCCTGCAGGCGTTTGGGAGGTAAATAGAATCCGGTTCGGCCATCGTCGAGGATTTCCTCCGGTCAATAAAACTTCTTCGAGGCTCTTGCCATCGATTTCAATATCAGGATCAAAATTCTTCAACGAGCACAGATCAACCAAAGTCGGCAGAATATCGATGTGAGCAGTCATTCTTCGAAACTTCGAGTTTGCCGCAATTTTCTCTGGCCATTTTATGAAACACGGAACCCGGACACCGCCTTCATGCACGCTTCCTTTTGCCCCATAAAAATGGCCATTGAATCGTGGAGTTCCTGCTTTTTTATTCACCGAGGGGCCGTTGTCGGACAGATAAACCACAATCGTTTCCTTTTCGGTTTTCAACTCTGAAAGGAGCCCCAGCATGCGTCCGACGTTTAAATCGATGGACTCAACCATCGCGTAAATTGCTGCGGTCCGATCATCCAGCTTCCGCGCTTTGTATTTTTCAAAAAGCCCATCAGGACATTGAAACGGCGAATGCGGGGTGTTGAAAGGCACGTAACAGAAAAATGGCTGATCTCCTTCGTGACGCGATTTCATGAACTCCATCGCTCGATCCGTGAGGACATCCGTCACAAAACCCTCTGTTTTTTCGAAACGATCATTGCTCTCCAATTCAGCATCGAAATATTGATTCCAGTGGCCTTGAGAAAGTCCGAAAAATTCATCGAACCCTTGGCCGATCGCGTTGTGCGGCCAATTGGATCCGTTGTGCCATTTACCAAAACAGCCAGTCGCATACCCATGGTCCCGAAACACCTCCGCTAGGGTGGTTTCCGTCGAACGCATGACTTCTTCGCCTCGCGAAACGGAACTGACGCCCGTTCGGTAATGATAGCGGCCCGTCAACAGACTGGCTCGAGTCGGTGCACAATTAGGACACACGTGGAATTTCTCCAACTGCAATCCAGCTTTCGCGATCGAATCGAGATGCGGAGTATCGATCAGTTTATTTCCGTGAATGCCTACGTCGCCATATCCCTGATCATCGGTCACGATAAAAAGAACATTGGGATGATCAGCCGAAAAAACAGCCGATCCAACGACCAATAGGACAAGAGCGGGGAAAACAATCAGTTTCACGGTGATTGTATAGCGGTCAGGCCGTTCCACCGCAAGCCGACAGAAAAAACATCCAATTGGCCACTGACTGGTCCGTTTAGATCTTGACGCTTGGCTCCACGGCTGGTCGAATCCCGCAACCTGCACCGATAACAAGTCGGTAATCCTTACACCCTATTTTCATAAATGTGCGCCATCACAGGCTTAATTCAGCTGACAAACTCGACTCGCCCGGTTTCTCCTCAAACCGTGAAGCGCATGGCCGACGCGCAAATCCATCGGGGCCCCGATGAAGCGGGACATTTTTGCGATCCTGGCATTGCATTGGGACACCGCCGCCTCAGCCTCGTGTGTCGGGAAAACGGTCGCCAGCCGATTCAGAATGAAGACGGATCAATCGTGGTTGTAGCCAACGGCGAATTTTTTCGATCATGTCGAAAAGCGGGCCTTTCTAGAAAGCAAAAGTCACCAGTTTTCCACCCGAAGCGATTGCGAAATTTTTGTTCATCTGTGGGAGGAATACGGGATCGATATGTTTCAACACCTGCGAGGTCAGTTCGCGTTTGCGCTGTGGGATCGCAAAAAATGGTCGTTAATTCTGGCGCGAGATCGCTTTGGAATCGTCCCCTTGCATTGGACAAAAGCGGGAGACCAGCTGCTTTTTTCTTCAGAAATCAAAGGACTTCTCGCCAGTGGACTCGTTCCGGCAGAACCGGATCATCGAGGATTGGATCACATTTTCTCGTTCTTTGCGATTCCATCGCGCCGCACTTATTTCAAAGAAATTTCGTCCATTTTGCCCGGTCATTTCCTGAAAATCGATGGCAATACGGGTTCCATCGACGAACACCAGTATTGGGATTCTAATTTCCCCGATCAAGGCGACGAATACAATCCGGGCATCAAAAAAGCAGCCGCCGAATTTGGGGAACACCTGACTGAAGCAACTCGGTTGCGACTCCGGGCAGACGTTCCAGTGGGCTGTTATTTGAGCGGTGGAGTCGGTTCAACTACGCTCCTGCAACTTGCTGCAAAAACCCGCGCCGACCAAAAAGGCGTCCCCGCTTTCACCATCGAAATCCCGTGCCCAAAGCTGAATGAATTGAGCCCGGCGAAGCACGCGGCAGAACAAGTCGGCTGCGGAGCAGCACGTTATTACTTGCGATGCGCAATACAATCGGCAATGCGTTTCCGCAGCTCATCGAGGCCTGCGAAGCTCCGGTGATGGATACCTCCAGTGCCGCGTTGCTCTGTCTTTCTGGACTTGTTCGTGAGCAGGGTTTCAAAACCGTTTTGTCAGGCGAAGTGGCCGACGAAGGCCTCGCCGGATACCCGTGGTTCAAGACAAACCGCATCATGTCGTTGCTCGATCACGGCGAATTTCGCCCGAGCAACATAATCCGGCGAATGGTGGGAAAGGTTACGGGCCGGGACGAATCCTGGGCCGAAGCGAGTCGTCATCAGTCGTTGATCGGGGGAGCTCCGGCGATGTCCGACTTTTACGGACTGCTTAAAAAAGGTCGCCGTATTTTCTATTCCGACACTATGTGGGACGAGATCGATGGGCATTTGCCCTACGAAGATTTAAAGCTCGATCTCGATAAAATGAAGCGGTGGGATCCGCTCAATCAATCGCTCTATTTTGGCTACAAAACCATTCTTCCCGGTCTACCGATGAATCAAAAAGGCGAGCGGCTCACCGATTATCTGAATCGAGTGAAAAGTCTAAAGCGCCAGCTGTGCACCTCCATCGCATTGCAACTGGCCGAAACCATCGCCGCACTGGTCGATTATCCACGATTGCTTTCAGCGATTGAGCTCGATGATTTTGCAGTTTCACTGGATCAAGGAAAGTTTTTGAAAGTTCGGCTTACCGATTTCGGATTTGAGCGCGAAGAAACGCCAAAGGGCGACATGCAGCTGGCCCTGCAATGGGTTCGGGCCGTCAGAGCCATTCATCAGCGAATTCTCGATGGTCGGGGCGTTCCCACCACGCTCGCGGAGATGGGACACACCAATGATCACGGCAATGTTTTTAACGGACTTCTCAAGCGAATCGAACATCAATCCGGAGCTCAGGCAGCACGCATCCTGAAGGGGCTGAAGCCACATGTTTTGTCTGCTTCGGGTCTTTCTGAATCGGCACTGAACTACCTCGATCCAGAATTCCGCTCGATCAACCGCCAGTCCGATGCGCCAGTGGGACCGCTTCAAACTCTAATCATGGAGGGTGACAAATATAAAGAAACTTTTGCGGCGCGTTTCACCCCGATCATCGACAGGAGTTGCTTCAGCTTTTCCCCGTTCCGACCGCTTGCCCGTCTCAAATCACAGCACGACGACGCCAGAGAGAATGACAGCGCAAATGCCAAGGCGGCCCTCGTGACACTCACAATCCTGCCACCGTAACGACTTCTTGATCATCAGGGCACTCAGATGCTGAATCGCAAAATGAGCGACATCTATTTGAAAGCACATCCGTCTTCGCTTCGAACCCGATTTTTGCTATGCGAATCAGATTTCACATTCGTCGTCGGCGAACGATTTTCCGGCATTTCGTTGCCCACTCTGATGGCACATCGCGGATCGCTTGATCCCAGAGATGCTCCCGAATTGATTGGGCAAATCGATCGCGCATTGACCCATTTTGAAAGTTTCGATTTCGGAATGCATGACTTCAGCCCGTGGCAGATTGATCTCTATTTTAAAGACGTTCCGCCGGATGAGCTGAAAAAATGCCTTTCGAGGGCTCCCCTCGCAAACTGGCCTGCATGGGATGTGAAAATTCGAGTCGAAAAGCCGACTGAATCCTTTATCGAATCAGCCTGTTCCCCATGGCGATACCTTTACGATCGTCTCGATCAAAAAACGTTTCCAGCACTGATACTGTGGCTCACCGAAAGTGACCGGTTTGACTGGGCCCTGACAATTGGTAACGAAGACCGCGAGCCATTTAGCTGGAATCCTCAGATCAACTCATTGATGGATTCAGCGATCCAGTTTTTCGACCCGGAAGAGCCGAAGCATCGCAAGCGGATGCTTGATCTCCTTCACAAAATCTTCGAAAAAGAGATTCGACCGGAGCCGTAAACCATCTTTGCGCAGCCTGAAACGCCAGCGCTCATCACCATCGCTGAGCCCGAAATTCTCCTGCCACTTCCGTCGAGCGACTTGCACTGAATTACTCGAAACCGTTCGGATCGAATTTTTTGGTAGTCTCACTCTCAGCAGCCGTCTCATCAGCAGTTTCAAGCGCTCCCTCAGTTGCCCCAAGAATCCCCTCAAGCTGCTCCAGCCACTCCTCCGATTTCGGATTTGTGATATTCGCTGTGATGAAATCGAGTAATGCTTTTGCACCCATCACCTGATCCAGATGATGATACGAATCAATCAGCTTCGACCACTTCAATTGTGGCAACGTTTCCCTCGCAAATTTTTCCGGATCGTGAGCCTTCAGAATCCCACCGCGCCCATCTTGGCGATCACGCATCCGGGCTTCTTGCTCACGATCCATCCCGCGCAATTCTTTTTTATTCTGCTCCGACAAAAACGAAACCAACCGTTTCTGCTGCTCGATCCGACGGTCCCAGGCGCTCATCAATTCCTCCGGCTTTTCGTTTCGTAAATAGGGCAGAATCGCCTTGTTGTAAATTCCTTCGATGTTGTAAGCGACGTCTTCCCAATCCTCATTCTTGCCAAGTAACTTCTCCAAATAATACCGTTCCGCAAACACCGTACGACTTACCGATTGCATCAACATTCCATCCGGCGACTCCTCCAATCGGCTTAACGCGTCTGCAAATTCCATCAGCGGGGCAAACACCTGATCAAATTCTTTCACTTCGGCCGCTTTGCAGCTGATCGCCAGATAACGAAGTTGAATCTGTAATGCCTCCAAAAACGCGGGATCTTTCAATCGGTTCTCATTTTTTTCTTCCCACAGCCGAAAGTCACCAACTTTCCGGTTTTCACGGTCGAATTTCACAACCTTGTAGCAATCTAAATATAAGGCCAACGCGGCTTTGGCGTCTTTCGACGCCGTCATGAATGCATCACCCGCTCCCAAATTCCGCGTCTTCGCATTGCCATCCACCGTGTCTCTCAGCTCCGCCAGTTTCTTCCGCACGACCACCATTTGCTCCGGTGTCAAATCCGCCGCAAACACCGACGAGACAGCTGTCGTTATTGCGACGAAGAAAATTCCGAGAGAGTTAACGCGCAGGGATTTGGAGGCCTTCATTTTGAAAAGGTAGGCTGGAAACCCCATAGATACAACACCCCCCATTCAAGCTACTGACACAACCCACCACCACCGCAAACGACACATTTTTTGCACCGACAAACATTATCCAAAGCCATGACGGAATCTAATATTTACCAATGAAGGTCGCCCTGTATCTCGCAATCCTACTATTGTCCGCAATGGGGATTTCGGCTGAAAAGCCGAACATCATCGTCATTTACACCGACGACCACGGCTGGCCCGATATCGGAGCCGCCGGCGTTTACGATGATCTGAAAACACCACACATCGACGCCCTCGCCGCTTCAGGAGCCCGCGCGACCAACGGCTATTCCACAGCCCCACAGTGCGTTCCATCCCGGGCAGGGTTACTGTCAGGTCGCGCTCAAAGCCGTTTTGGAGTCGAAGCAAATGGAGGATCAATGGAAGGATTCAACGCGCAAACCACCATCGCCGAACGACTTAAAAAAGCAGGGTACGCCACCGGCCAGATCGGAAAATGGCACCTTGGTCCCAACCCGCAAATTATCGATCACGGCTTTGACGATGTGTATTCGAAAAATGCCAATCGTCCCTGCCACGCCAATTTTACCCTAGAAGGCAAAACCACTCCGATGCAGCTCGATAAGGATAAAAATTATCACCTCGACGCCTGCTCCAAAGCCGCCCTCGCCTTTATCAAACGCCACGCGGACGAGCCGTTTTTCCTCTACCTAGCCTACCGCGCCCCTCACGTTCCGCTCGATGCACCAAAAGAATATCTCGATCGATTTCCCGGGAAAATGCCTGAGCGACGCCGTCAGGCGCTCGCCATGATCTCTGCGATGGATGACGGCGTCGGCGAAATCGTGGCCGATTTGAAAAAACGCGGTCTCTCAGAAAACACCCTCATCTTTTACATCGGCGACAACGGCGCGCCCCTGAAGATTCACAAACACGATGCCCCCGGCGGCGGTCCCGGCTGGGACGGATCACTCAACGAACCCATGAACGGTGAAAAAGGAATGCTCTCCGAAGGCGGAATTCGCGTTCCCTATCTTATTTCCTGGCCCGGGACCATCCCACCCGATCAGGTTTTTAATCATCCGGTAACCACACTCGACGTCGCCGCGACCGCCGTTGAAATTGCCGGAGAAAAAACCGATGAAAAACTCGACGGCGTCAATCTCATCCCATTTCTCATCGGCAAAAAATCTGGTCCGCCTCACGAATTTCTCACATGGCGCTGGATTGCTCAGGCCGCCATTCGCGAAGGAAACTGGAAACTTCTTGTCGGCGGCGACCGCGTTTACCTTTACGATTTGGCATCCGATCCCGGCGAAAAAATCAACGTCATCGCCGAAAACCCCAGCGTCACCAAACGGCTTCGCGGGCTTCTTGGTGAATGGGCAGAAGAGCTCGTTCCTCCCGGTCTGGTCACCGGAAAAATGTCGGTAATCTGGGAAAAATATTTCGATTTCTATCTCGATGGAAAAGCTGCTGAGCCGCTCAACACCAAGCCCGAAAAAGACATTCAAAGTTGGAAAGCCAGAAACGCCGACATAAAAATTCACGAAGGAAACCTACGAGTAGTTCCCAGCCCCGCAGCAAAAGCCGCCGCCCCATTTCTCGTGCAAGGCGGCATTACACTTGATGGAAACTTCACCGTAACAATCCAACTCCGCACCGGAATCGATGGAAGCGTTGGCGTTGCATGGCGGACCTCCGATGAGAAAGATTTTCATCCCAAACACAAAGTTTCCGCCGCGATCACGAAGTCTCCTGAATTTCAAGAAATCGAAATCCAGGCCCCCGCCAAAGGCAAAACCATTCACCTCCGCATATTGCTTTCAAATGGTGTCGTCGACGTGAAAAAAATTACCTTCGAAGACAAATCCGGCCCTCAAAACTGGAATTTCAAAAACTAAACTCGGCGAACCAACAGGGTTTGTTTAACGATCAAATAGGGTTGGTTCGAAAAGGCATTTCGAAGCAATAGGGTTGGTTCATCGAACGTACCCTATTGCTTCGTGGGGACTTGATTTTGATCCACTGAAATCCTAGCCTGCAGCGTGGAAGAGAATCAAAATCGAAGCCAACTCTCTGGCTGCGCTGGCATCAGCAAACATGGAAGCGGCGCTTTGCGGTTTATTGTGGCGGCTTCGTTTTGTTGATCGTGCTGTTCTATATTATCGAGAATACTCGAGGGACGATGGCGCTGAATGCCGCGAAGCAGCGTGCCGCAGATGCGGGGATCGACCTTAATTTTGCGAAGTTGATGACGCAAGAAATGCCACCGGATGAGGAGAATTTTGCGGCGTGTTTAGAGGCGATCGAAACGATTGGACATTTTCCGGATCTCCTCCCGGAATTCAACGGACTAACCCCGCATTTTGAACAGCAATCAGCAGCCCCGAGGTACCGGAATTTTGGCTATGCCGTATCTGCGGATTATTCATTTAATTTTGACCCACGGAAAAGCTCTCACGAAGTAGGGTGCCGTGAAATCTTACGATTATTGAACGGATGGGATGCTGAACTCGCTCGAATTTCGGAGGCCTCCAAACGGAAGCACTATGTTATTAACAAAAATTGGGCTAGCCCCGCTGATGAGATCAGCACTCCTACAGACCACAACGTTGCAAAGACGTTTCATTTGCGCGCAATGGCACGGCTGGGAATTGGTGACAATAAAGGCGCAGTTTCAGATTTGGAAACAATGCTTCGGGTAGGACGGCATTTTGATGAGAAACCTACAATGCTGAATCTTCTCGTTTGTTCTGTTCGGATGAAATATTCGGCCACAACTCTTTGGGAGAGCTTGAATAGATGTCAGTTTGATCAAAGTGATTTGAATCAACTTGCCAATGCGTTTATTTTAATTGAGGCGGAGCGTGTTTGGAATAAAAGTTGCGTCGCAGAGGGCGCTTTCGCAGTAGCGGCTTTCGAATCCTTCATTAAGGGCGCAGCTTCGCGTTATTCAAAATCCACAGATACATTTTATGGAGCTTCGTATTTTTACGCTGATCCACTGGTAGATCAAACCATAGACGATGACGTGATTACCTTAACAAATCGACTCATCTTTGCATTCCTGCCCACCGGTTGGTTTCGCCAAAATTTGGCTGAAAAAATCGACGCCGATATCAATTTGTTTCAACAACAAGGAACTATGATAGAACCGCTGTCTTTCGTAGATTCAGCTGTATTCAAAAATGGTAAATACAATTTCATCTTCGGAGAAGTCGTCGCCATCGCTTCCGCATGCGGCAATTCTCAAAAAATTCATCGATTCCTCCGCAATGTTGCTCCAAGCAAAAGCCGCTATCGCATTCGAACTCCATTTTCTAGAACACGATAAATACCCAACCGCTTTTGAATCTCTCATTCCGGAGTTTCTCGACGCCATTCCAATCGATCCGTGGACAGACAAACCGATGCTGCTCGATTTTCGACCGGATGGCCGACCTGTGATTTATTCGGTGGGCGAAGATCTCGACGATGATGGTGGAATTCCTCAGTCACACCAAAAGCCTCGCGATGGCGATATCGTATGGCATTATTCGCTGCCGGTGGGTTTTGACGCGGAGGCTCACTACGAAAAATAATCGACAACGAACACCTCCCGCTAATTCTCAAAAATTGGCTTGTGGATTCGTAAATGCCGCTAACAGATAGCCCCGTTGACAGACAGCGACTCTCGCGTATCATTGCGCCCGCTTCGGGAGGGGTGCGCCTTAATTTGTTGGGGACTCGAATTCATGTCCCCAATTTTTCGTATCTTCCCCCGAACGAATCGATTCAAAAAAACAATCCACACTGATAGTCATGGCTACTAAAAAAACCGCGAAGAAAAAAACTGCGGCCAAAAAACCCGTTGCGAAAAAAGCAGCGGCCAAGAAGAACTCTAAAATGGTTTACTACTTCGGCGCTGGAAAGTCCGATGGTAACGGTAAGCAAAAAGCGCTGCTCGGCGGTAAAGGTGCAAACCTTGCTGAGATGGCCTCTATCGGTCTGCCCGTTCCTGCAGGCTTGACGATCACGACTGAGGTCTGCAACCACTACTACGACAATGGTTGCAAATGGCCTGCTGATTTGGAGAGACAAATCAAAGCCAACATCACTAAGATCGAAAAGGCGATGGGCAAAAAGTTCAACAACCTGGACAACCCGCTTCTCCTTTCCGTTCGCTCCGGCGCTCGCGATTCGATGCCGGGAATGATGGATACGATTTTGAACCTCGGCATCAACGATGAAGTTGCTGAGTCGCTCGCGAAGAAAACGGGCAACCCGACTTTTGCATGGGACAGCTACCGTCGCTTTCTCCAGATGTATGGCGAAGTCGTGATGGGCGTTGAGCAGCACGCGAACGAGCACCACGATCCATTCGAGGTGATTCTCGATAAGGCGAAAGCCAAGCGCAAAGTCGCGACCGATTCCGATTTGAATGAAGCCGAGCTCAAGTGGGTCGTTGCCGAGTGCAAAAAACTCATCAAGTCACGTACCGGAAAAGATTTCCCAACTGATCCAATGGAGCAGCTGGTTGGTTCTGTGAACGCAGTTTTCAATTCATGGCAGAACGACCGCGCGAAGGTTTACCGCCAGAAATACGGCATCCCTGCTGAGTGGGGCACCGCTGTAAACGTTCAGGCAATGGTCTTCGGTAACACCGGTAAAAAATCAGGAACCGGCGTGGCTTTCACACGTGACCCTGCAACTGGTGAAAATGTTTTCTACGGTGAGTATCTCATCGACGCGCAGGGCGAAGACGTTGTTGCCGGTGTTCGTACACCAAAGCAGGTCAAGCAGATGTCGAAAGACCTTCCGAAATCTCACAAAGAGCTCTTGAAAGTGCGCGGCATTCTTGAAAAGCACTTCCGTGACGTTCAGGACATCGAGTTCACGATCGAAGAAGGAAAATTGTGGATGCTTCAGACTCGTAACGGTAAGCGCACCGGTTTCGCTGCGGTGAACATCGCAATCGACATGGTGAAAGAGAAGCTCATCACTCAGGAAGAAGCGATTTTGCGTATTCCTGCTGATGACTTGAGCCACCTCCTCGCTCCGATCTTTGATACTGCTGCTGAGAAGAAGGCGAAGAAGATGGGATCCGGCCTTCCTGCTGGTCCCGGTGCTGCTTCCGGTAAGATCTACTTTTCTGCTGAAGAGTCAGTTGCTGCAGAAGCTCGTGGTGAAAAAGTCATGCTCGTTCGGATGGCAACATCTCCAGAAGATCTTCGCGGTATGATTGCTGCGGAAGGTATTCTCACAACTGAAGGGGGTGCTTCTTCACACGCGGCACTCGTTGCTCGTCAGATGGGTAAAATCTGCGTTTGCGGTGCTCACGGCATGGTAATCGATTACAAAAAGAAAACGCTTTCCGGAAACGGCATCACGTTGAAGCAGGGCGATGAGCTCTCACTCAACGGATTCGTTGGAAACGTTTACGCTGGTGGAATCAAGGCTTCACCATCACAGGTTATTCAAGGTCTCATCGAGAACAAAGCAGCCGCTAAGAAATCCGCGACATACAAGAAGTTCGTTGAGCTGATGAAGTGGACTGACAAGCACCGCAAGCTCGGTGTTCGTACCAACTCTGATACTCCAGAGCAGGTTCGTCAGGCGATCCTCTTCGGTGGTGAAGGCATTGGCCTCACACGTTCGGAGCACATGTTCTTCGAAGGAAACCGGATCGACGCTGTTCGTGAAATGATTCTTGCTGACGACGACGCAGGTCGCGCCAAGGCACTCAAGAAGATCAAGGCCTTCCAGAAGAAAGACTTCATCGGTATTTTCAAAGCACTCGATGGTCGCCCGGCGACAATCCGTCTTCTGGATCCACCACTTCACGAGTTCATCGGCACCATGGATGCGAAGCAGAAGACGGATCTTTCTAAGAAGATCGGCATGAGCGCAGCTGCAATCACTAAGCGGATTCACTCTCTTCACGAAGAGAACCCAATGCTTGGTCACCGTGGTTGCCGTCTCGGCATCAGTTACCCTGCAGTTACTGCAGCGCAAGTTGAGGCGATCCTCGAAGCAGCTGCTGAAGTTCAAGCTAAAGGCACCAAAGTTCTCCCTGAGATCATGGTTCCTCTCGTTGCTTACGCACGCGAGCTTGAGCTCCAGAAGCAGGTCATCGACGAAGCAGCTGTTGGCGTTCGGAAGAAATATGACCTCAAGAAGTCTGAGTTGAAATACACTGTCGGAACTATGATTGAGATTCCACGCGCAGCCCTGACCGCTGATGAAGTGGCGAAGCACGCTGAGTTCTTCTCATTCGGAACCAACGACCTCACGCAGACCGGTCTCGGCCTCAGCCGTGATGACTCGTCTTCGTTTCTTCCAACTTATCAGGACGCTGAAGTTCTCAACAACAACCCGTTCGCGGCACTCGATCAAGAGGGTGTTGGTCAACTAGTTGAGATGGGTGTTAAAAAAGGTCGTTCGACAAAGAGGAAACTCAAAATCGGAATCTGCGGCGAGCACGGCGGAGATCCTGATTCAGTGAAGTTCTTCCACCGCACAGGACTCGACTACGTTTCTTGCTCACCATTCCGTATCCCAATCGCCCGCCTTGCAGCAGCACAGGCAGCGCTTGAAGATAAGAAAAAGAAGTGAGCTGAAGTGCTAGCTTAAGAAAAATTCGAAGAGGGCAGTCGGTGCGAACCGGCTGCCCTTTTTTCGTTTTTGTGAAAGCGTAGGATGGCTCTCCAGTGCCGACTTATCTTAAAACAGGCAACGATGACAGCTCTGGAGAGCCCTCTTGCGAAGTATTAACGATTTGAAAAGGACAAAGCTGATTCGGTTGCTATCGAATGCAATGATGGACAGAATTCGGGATCCGCGGGCGCAAATCCCC
>ERZ887942.1690-NODE-1690-length-14694-cov-5.169069_pt1 | contig 14694 bp, 11 predicted proteins | sample MGYA00521099_ERZ887942 | MGnify/ENA primary metagenome ERZ887942 (study PRJEB32303, sample SAMEA104408605) | aquatic metagenome | biome: Brackish water; feature: Pelagic; material: water | place: Baltic Sea | collected 2014-06-07T06:48:00 | depth 16,251 m ... | reverse complement strand
TTGAACTGACAACCCTTAAAATTAAATTCTCGAATCGTTTAGGACACTATTGGTTAAAAGTAATAAAATTTAAATATAAGGAAAAGGTAATAATTGCATTGCGAAAATAGATTGGCTAATTTTGTGTCTTGTATTAAAACGAAAGGAATAGACAAATTACAGTTTTCCTCAAAGACAAATCACAAAAATGGACAAAAGCAAACACGTCGAAAAAACGATTACTTGGGCAAAGAAAAATGGATTCGGAGACATCAAGGCGAATATGGAAGGATATGATATCCCATTCTCCTACGAAAGAGCTCAAGATCAATTAAAATTTGTTCCTGATGTGACAGGCGTGAGTTATTCTAAAAAATGCTTTTTTGAGGTTTGCTTAAAGGTATTGGATGGTCAAGAGTCACTTTCAAAGTTGACTCTTTTTAATGAGTTAGCTAAAATGAAGAACAGCAGACTTTATCTAATGGCCCCTACGGGTAACCTAAAATATGCTAAAGAGTTAGTAGAAAGTGCTCACCTCACTCAGGCCGAAGTCGTAAGAATCTGACAGGTGAATAGATAAACAAGGTCTTAGTGTAGATATACTTAGGCCAAAAAAGCATCTTAGAAAATACAATGAAGTACCTTTGTATTAAATTCTAAGATGCTTTTTTTATGTTCAATAGAGGCCTTTTTGGCTTATCCCTTCTTTGTTTCTTGCCATTTCTATCCTTTGGTCAGAAACCCAATTCAGATTATCAGTACGCCATTAAAAGAGCTACCTCTAAGCTGAATATTGACGGTAAGGCTGATGAGGCGGCATGGGAGAATGCTGAAACCATCTCCAACTTCCATCAGGTGCTCCCTATGGATACAAGCCTCGCCGAAGTCAAAACAGACGTGAAACTCTGTTTTGATGATAAGAATCTCTACGTATTGTTTATAAATCACGACACCATTTCGGGCCCACTAATGGTGGAGTCCATGCGGAGGGATTTTTCCTTTAGTAAAAACGACAACGATCTTCTTTTCATAGATACGTTCAATGACCTTACCACTGGCTTTTCCTTTGGATCCAACGCCCGTGGTGGCCAATGGGATGGACTTATGTCGAACGGAAGCCGAATTGACCTAAGTTGGGATAATAAATGGGAGTCTGAAGTAAGTTTTACAGACGACTACTGGGTATGGGAAGCCGCCATCCCTTTTAAAACGCTGAGATACAAAAAGGAAACCACTTCCTGGGGTATTAATTTCTCCAGAAATGATTTAAAATCTACAGAAAAATCTTCTTGGACACCTGTACCGAGACAATTCCCAACCGCCTCACTTGCCTTTACAGGTGATTTGATTTGGGAGAAGGCACCTCCAAAACCCGGTCTCAACATTGCCCTAATACCTTACATAAACGTAGGTGGAGCATTTGACCAAGGTGAAACTAGCAGCAGTAGAGATTATACAGGGAATGTAGGTTTTGATGCTAAAATTGGATTAACGTCTGCGATGAACTTAGACCTTACTGTCAATCCAGATTTTTCACAAGTAGATGTGGATGAGCAGGTGACCAATCTTAATCGGTTTGAGCTATTCTTCCCGGAAAGACGCCAATTTTTCTTAGAAAATGGTGACATTTTCAACAATTTTGGCTTTAGTTCCATACGTCCTTTCTTTTCCAGAAGAATTGGGCTTAACGCCCCCATTTACTATGGAGCTAAACTTAGCGGAAAGGTTAATAAGAACTGGCGACTGGGTGCAATGTCTATGCAAACCGGCCGTGACAATGACAACAATAATCCTGGGTCTTCCTTTAACATCTTCTCTGTTCAAAGGCAAGTATTTAAACGCTCTACCATTGGAGCTATTTTCGTAAACAGGGATCTTATTGGAAGCCAAAAAGAAGGAGTTCTGAATCCTTTAGCAGCCTTCAATAGGACTCTTGGGTTAGAATTCAACTTAGCTTCAGAAGATAATCAGTGGACCGGTAAAGCATTCGCTCTTAAGACCTTTTCACCCATTAAACTTAAAGAGAATACAGTTTTCGCAGGGAATATTGATAGACGAACTAAGCACTGGAAATACGGCGTTCAGTTTGAAAGTGTTGGAGATGGCATAGAAGCCAATGAAGTAGGTTTTGTACCTAGAAAAGATTATGTCTTTTTAAATCCAGACATAGCCTATTTGTTTTTTCCTAAAAAAGGACCTGTACTAAGTCACGGCCCCTCATTTATGTGGCGTCAGTATTTTTCGCAAGAAGGTGGAAAATCCTTTGAGTACTTAGGCTTTCTCAAGTACGGGTTCACATTTAAAGATAGGAGTAATTTGAGCCTCTGGATTGCCGAAGACTACCAAAAGCTTCAGAGAGATTTTGACCCAACAAATTTTGTAGGTGAAAAGCTAGCCGCGGGTACAGAACATTATTGGAATGCCTATGGTCTAGAGTATGATTCAAAACCTCAGAGTATCTTTACTTATGCACTCAGTACACGTTTCGGTGGGTATTATGCAGGAGGAAACCGGCAAAGCATAAAAATGGAAGTAGGCTATAGGTTTCAGCCCTATGTGGCTATCCTCATGCGAGCTAACTACAACCAAATTAATTTTTCAGATGACCCACTGCTGCCCCAAGGTTTAAAAAATACACGTCAAAAACTTTGGCTTTTTGGGCCTCGAATAGATGTAACACTTAGCAATAAGCTCTTTATTACAAATTTCCTTCAATACAATGAGCAAAATTCTACTATCAATGTAAATGCCAGATTGCAATGGAGATATAGTCCAGCCTCAGACCTCTTCTTGGTTTATTCAGACAATGATTATATCAATGGATCTCCTCTAAGAAACCGCTCCATTGTTTTAAAATATACCTATTGGTGGAATCCGTAGATCTGGTTTTGGAGACCTATTCCGCAAGTGAAACCTCTGGAGCCTCTTCTGGTTTTGTACCTACACCCACTGCCACCTTGAGTGGCTTTTTAGCAAAAAAGGTATTAAAGTTTCTAGAAAAGAGAACACTCGCCCCAGAAACCATGACGTTACCTGAACTGGCATTTAAGAACGAGTAATTTGCATTAGGAACACTTCTGGAATGTACCTTAAGACGCCACATGCCATCTTCAGAAAGGAGGTACTCTAGCTCACCCCCTACCGTTAATTGGCCCTGAGTGGCCGCGAATGTAGTAGCATTCTCTAATCCATTAGAATATGAGCTTCTTCCACTTAACTTTACTCTATTATTTAAGAATTTATAAGTGAAATTCAACTGTAGGTTATTCAGCAAGTTCTCTCTGAAGTCACCCAACAATACACCTACTTCTAAATTCGGGTCAAGCATATTGACCAAGTTACCAATCTGATTAGTAAGGAGGCTGTTGATGTTATCTATCAAAAATTGTTGATCAAAAGCATCTCTTATATTATTCTCTGGAAACAGTTTGTTAAAGGCTATTACACTACTTACATGGCGACTTAAAAGCTGTTCATCGTCTTTCAACTTTTGTTCAAAAGCCAACAAATCTGTCTGATACCTACTTGGAATTTGATTTTGTTCGAAAGCTAGTTCATAATCAATTTGTGGGGTCTGAAGCTGCCCTGAGATATTTACTCCTACATTAACTGGATATCTCGTATTGTCAGTTTCCGTTTCGGTACTCTCGTTTGTCCAAAGCGTATTTAAATCAATATTAGTTTTGTAAGTAGCTTTCAATGCCACCACAGCATTATAAGGATCTCCTGACCAAGTTATTCTACTTCCCTGACTTATTTCAAATTTCCTTAAAGAGGCTAAGTTTTGAAAACTAAAATCGTACTTCCCAGAGACCACTTCGTAAGGGCCACTCATAGTAAACTTATCTCCACGGGTATCGTATTCAATGCCAAGCCTTGCATTCCCAAAGGCACTTAGTTTATCATTATTAGTGCGGTCGAGGATAATTTCAACCTCGGCATCCGGAGTAAGAGTAAGGTTCATTGAAATTTTTAAACCATTGATATTTGGTTCCTCTTTTTCAGTTAGTGATTCGTCGATATCGGTAAGCTTTTCTAAAGGTTTACTAGCAAAAGGAATGGCCTCAGAATCGGTGTCTACGCTTTGTGCACCATCCAGTGGAATGGTCACCTTGCTTTTAGGTTTACTTACCAGACTTCCGGCTATCAACACATTTTGAAAGTTTCCCGTGAGATGAATATCACCGGCGGCATAGGCTTTTCCGTAAAAAGTATCGTTTTCTTCTTGAGAAGTGTTTAATAGTAAAAACCCATCAGGGTCCTTAATATAAGCATGAAGACCCAGCATAAAGTTACCTCCACCACCGTTAAAAATTCCTCCTTTTAGGTAGGCTTCATTTCCATTTCTTTTAGCATCGTATACTTTGAATCCTTTACTATCTGCCACAAACCCCTCTTCGGTAAAAAGAATTTTATCGTTAAAATATAAATATCCTCCTGTGGCATCTATCCGTAATTGCCCTTCTTTTATTTTAACCTCTCCTCTCACCACAGGGTCTGCAGGCTCTCCTGTAACAAGTAGCTTCCCGTTGGCAAAACCTTTTAAATCAGAAAATATATCATCGACAAAAGTCCCTAGTATTTCTAAGTTGGTGTCCTCCAAATTAGCCGTGAGATCCATTCCATCTTGCCCTTTAGGATCATAAGTACCTGTTACATCTAAAATTTGAATTCCTTCTCTATCAATTTTGGAGTCAATCTTACCTTTACCTAAAAGCCTATCCCAATCAATCACAGCATTTACATCTCCCACCAAAATATCCTTATAAATTAGTTCTGTAAAAACCACATTACTCAAGAGTATAGGATTTCTATAATAATCATTCATGGACATGTCCCCGTCTGCAATACCTTGGATTCTAAGATCTGCCAAAGGTTCCAATGCTCTTAAGTCAAACTCGTTTATGGCTGCAAAAAGCTTCTTGGTGGGGTCTTTCGAGATAAAACCACTTAAAGCCAAGCTCTGATCATCATTGGAAACTCTAAAGTCTTCAAATTGTATTTCTTCCCCATAAATGACAACTCTATTATTGGTATCAAACTCCCAATTATACTCTAACAAATCAATGGAGCTATTTCTAGGGTTCAGACTTATTGCAAAACCATCTTTTAGAAAATCAATATCTCCAAATAGAGAGGCCCTATTCGTACTCTTCTGTTGTCTAATACCTCCGTCAAATGAAATACTTCTAGAATCTCCCCACGAGCCATTTAATTCTAATCTTTCGGTGTCTACATTGTTCAGTTTCTGCTTATCAGAGTATAGAATTAGAGATGTAAGAACGTCGGGCGAAAAAGCATTTTTAGATGAAAAGAAGTCCAGTTCATTTTCATAAAACTCGTTTCCTTTATAGAAAAGCGTATCCGCCTTGGCAAAAACAGAAAATTGAGAAGTGTTTTCTATCCTAAAATCACCAGAAATGTTCATCCCTTTTGAAATTGCAATATCTGGGTTAAAAAAAGCAAAGAAGTCATCAGTGTCCTTTACATCAATATTATAATGGGCCGCGTACTTATTTCTCAGTGAGTCTGAGTTTTTTTTAGCCTCATAATAAGCCTGCCTATCGGCCTTAGTTCCAGAGAAAAATAAGCGATACTCATTCGTAAGTTCCAATAAATCTGATACCAATACTGTAGGTACAAACTTTCCAGAAATATCTCCATCAAAGTATTCTGTCCTAATCCCCATTTTCCTCTGACTACCTTCATGGCTACTCAGGAATTTCATTTTGTCTACAACAAGGTTTCTGTTTTGGTGATTAGCGAAAGTGTTTGTGAAGGCCGCTTCACCAAGCCAATTATCCAGTTTATTTCCATCGAAATTAAAATCAAACTCCGTCTGAAGCTGCACAGGCTCTTCCGAAAAGCCCAAAGGCATCAGATTGCTCTTACTTACCTTCCCGTTTATTCTAAATTTATTATCAACGGGATTTAGGTCAACTTTCCCTACCACATTAGCCACTAAGTTAGGGTCTGCAACACTCACTTTCCCATCAAAAACAGATTGTCTTAAAAGACCCGTAACATCAATATTCTGGAAATTATAGTCATTAAACCATAACTCAGAAATCCTCCCGTCCATGTCAATTGAGGCATTATTTACAGATGAACCTGCCCCTTGGAGTCTGCCTTTAAAAGTAATTTCCTTCAATGCCTTATTACCTGTAATCTTACCAATGTCTATTGAGCTTTTTAGAATGTCTGCATTATAAACGGGTAATCCAGAAAGAGGTTCTACTTCAAAAACTAGCTTCCCATTTACATGCCCTAGATTCGATGAAGCTATGTCCAAATCAGTAAAAAAGTTATCAAAAGTACCTTTGAACAGTCCGTTGAAATTTATTTTTTGAAACTGACCAACATATTCAAAGTAGTTTTCATCTCCAGCATACTGCCTCGCATCTGGGGCATTTATCACAGATGGAGCCACTTCCATGTGGTAGAAAGTCTCTTTCACATTCGGCAATCCTTTGAAATGTCCTTTACCCGCTATATTACTCTCCTCGCCAAATCCTAAATCGGCATTTTCAAAATAAAGGTCAGACACCAATCCATGTACATCAGCGTTTAGTTTAAACTTCTCCTTATAAGCATACATACTGCTAGAAAAACGCCCTAAGTCTTGCGAATCAAAAACTGAATTTCTTAAGTTCCCTTTCAAGTTTACTTTGGTAATTAACTTGTTAAGGTCCGAAGGTTTATCAAAATAAAGCCCTAAAAAATTCTTAACAATCGAATTGTTTATCCTCGCATCTAATTTTTTGAGTAGTATTTTTCTTTTCGAGTAGAAAAAATCTGTCTCAATTTTTTTTATAACTAGATTACTACGTGGTTCCAATCCTTTAATACCCGTTCCCTCAAAAGTTATTGTATCTCTATGAATGAAAAAATCTTTGAGATTCCCTGAAATTCCATTTATCTCAAAATTGGAATAATCAAACAGTTTCTTTGGGAAGCGTTCTTTGTAAGAATCTACCAAGGTGAACTTCCCGTTTTGTATCACGGCTTCATCTATAGTAAATGGCTCAGTTTTACGAGGTAAAAGGCTATCTTTCTTGCCTTTCAGGCTTCCAATTTTACTTAACCAAAGGTCTATATTGAGCTTCCCATTTTCCTCCCGTATCAATCTTACGTTTGGATCAGTAAGCATAACGAAATCCAGATTATTGTCGAAACTAACAATCTTAGCTCCGTCAAATTTGAAATTGGTTTCACAATTAACATAAACCTCTTTCACAGAGATCATATCTCTACCCTCCAAATCCTTAATATTGACGTCCTCCAGCCTTACTTCATCCAGCCATTGTACTTTAACACGGCCCACAGTGACTTCGGATCCCAATTTTTGAGTGAGCCAATTGGCCGCCTTCTTGCTTAAGTTCGTTTGAAAAGAATCATACTGCAAGGCATAAAAAAAAATGCCCCCTACTACTGCAACTAGCAATAGTAAAAGCCAAAAAGTCCTTAGCTTTATTTTAAACCCTCTTTTCAATTAGTTCTTCTTAATTTTGCCACCCAAAACTTTATTTATGCCCGAAAGTATAGCACTCTTAGCCATAGAATCTTCTTGCGATGAGACCTCAGCCTCGGTCATTATTAACGGTCAAGTGAAATCCAACATTGTTTCCACGCAGTTAATACATGAAAAGTATGGCGGTGTAGTTCCTGAACTTGCTTCCAGAGCACACCAACAGAACATTTTACCTGTTGTTGATGCCGCTTTGAAAGTAGCAAATATAACAAAAAATGACCTTAAAGCTGTGGGTTTTACTCGTGGGCCCGGCCTTTTAGGATCGCTTTTAGTTGGGGCTTCGTTTAGTAAAGGTTTTGCTTTAGCAAATGACATACCGTTGATTGAAGTAAATCACATGCAAGCTCATATTTTGGCTCACTTTATAGAGGAGCCAAAGCCTCCATTCCCTTTTATCTGCCTCACAGTTAGTGGCGGGCACACTCAGCTGGTCATTGTAAAAAGTCATTTAGATATGGAAGTCGTTGGCGAAACGTTAGATGATGCAGTCGGTGAGGCCTTTGATAAAGGGGCTAAAATGCTTGGACTTCCCTATCCTGGCGGCCCTATGATTGATAAGCATGCTTCATTAGGTAACCCTTTGTCCTTTGAATTTCCTGTTTCAGAAATGAAAGGATTGAGCTTTTCTTTCTCAGGAGTCAAAACCTCCCTCCTTTATTTTTTACAGAAAAGAGTGAAGGAAAACGCCAATTTTATTGATGAAAATATCAATGACATTTGTGCAAGTTATCAGCTGGCACTTATTAAAAACCTTACACGAAAATTAAAAAAAGCTACCAAGGTTCATAAAATCAGTCAAGTGGCCATAGCAGGGGGTGTAGCAGCTAATTCTGGTTTAAGAAATGCACTGGTGGACTTGGCAGAAAAAGAAGGTTGGAAAGTTTTTGTTCCAAAGTTTGAATACTGTACAGATAATGCCGCTATGATAGCCATGGCTACTTACTATAAATACTTAGAAGGTGAATTTACCGAGCAATCCATAAGCCCTTTGCCGCGATATTCCTTATAACAGACTCTTTTACAAGAGCTTAAATCCAAAAACCTCTTAGCCAAGAGTTAAATATTCTTAATTCCTATTCAAATCATGCTGTTTTGAAATTTGAAATAAAAGAATTCGTTCTTAGCCATAAACTCTTAATTTTGACTTTAGTATAAAATAGTCTTTCTCTTATGAAATTTCCACAGGCCGGCTTTTTAGCCAAAGGCAAGTTTAAGAAAATCATCAACCTGTTCTACATCACATTTTTAAGTGGGATTAGTTTGTTCGTTTTATATCTCCTCGCCGTAAACTTTAACTTCCTATACCTTTTTGGAGATATGGTATCTGTGGAAGATCTTGATAACCCGAAAAGCGAGATAGCCACAGAGATTATATCATCTGACGGTAAAGTACTGGGCAAGTTTTTCTATGAAAACAGAAGCCCTGTAGACTTTGATGATCTTTCCCCTAATATCATTAATGCACTGATGAATACCGAGGATGTACGTTATACAAGACATGGAGGTATAGATGCCAGAGCCATGTTAAGGGTATTTACTGGTTTGCTTACGTTAAACCCTCAGGGGGGAGGAAGCACCATTACTCAGCAGCTCGCTAAAAATCTCTTTCGCTTAAGACGTGATAAGTCTTTTGAGAGCCCTCTTTATAATGTAAGAATCCTAAGGATGCTATTAATTAAAACCAAGGAGTGGATTACCTGCGTCAAGTTAGAAAAACGTTATACTAAAAAAGAAATCATGAAGATGTACCTCGACACCATTGAGTTTAGTAGTGGTGCTTATGGTATAAAATCGGCCGCCAAAACGTATTTTCAAAAATCCCCTTCTGATGTAACAGTACCAGAAGCTGCTCTGCTTATTGGCATGATTCAGAACCCCTCAAGATTTAACCCAAAGTTCAGGCCTCAATATGCCAAGCCAAGAAGGAATACAGTGATGTCTAAAATGGTGAGGTACGGGACATTAGCTAAAGACGATTACGACCAATTCAAGGAAGAGGACATTGTTTTAAATTATTCTCCGGATTCTCATAACAATGGTTTGGCTCCTTACTTTAGGGAATACCTTAACAAATGGATTAAAAAAGAAATCACCAATTATGGCTATGCTCCGGAGGCAATCTATACCAAGGGCTTTAAGATTCATACCACTATAGACTCAAGAATGCAGACTTATGCAGAAGAAGCTGTAGCTGAACATATGTCTAAGCAACAAGAAACTTTTAACAAGCACTGGAAGGGAAGAAACCCTTGGGTGCAAAGAAGAAACGCTGAAACATCTTCAGGGGGATTCAAAGAAATCCCAGGGTTTATAGAAAAAGTGGCCCGAAGAACTCAATATTATAAGGCCCTAAAAAGGAGTATTGGGAATGACGAAGATAAGATCTTCGTTGAAATGAATAAGAAAATGGAAATGAATATTTTCACCTATGAAGGCGAAAAGGATACATTAATGTCTCACATGGACTCCATTCGGCACTATAAGAGATTCTTGAACATTGGCATGTTGGCCATGGACCCAAGAGACGGTAATATAAAGGCATGGGTAGGTGGTATAGATTTCAAAAACTTTCAATATGACCATGTTACCAGTAAGCGACAGCCCGGCTCTACATTTAAGCCTTTCGTTTACGTAACTGCTATTGATAATGGTTTTTCCACCTGCGAAGAAGTAGTAGATGAGCCCATCACCTTTGGAGAGGAAGACGGATTAGTAGGTACTACCTATACACCCAAAAATGCTAACGGAAAATACAGCTATAAGTCTTATACTTTAAGACGAGCCTTAGGCCAATCTATTAACTCTGTTAGTGCAAGACTTATTAAGCAATTTAAACCAATCAATGTCATCAAAATGGCTAATCAATTGGGTATTACAAGCGAATTGTCTAATAGTCCTTCTCTTTGTTTAGGCGTAAGTGAGATTTCTCTCTTAGAAATGTTGGGTGGTTATGGTGTCTTTGCCAATGGGGGAAAATACACAAAACCCATTTTTGTAAGTAGAATTGAAGACAAACATGGTGAACTTATCCGAGAATACCTTCCAGACCAAAAAGAGGTACTGAGTGCAGAATCAGCCTATAAAATGGTCCATTTAATGCGTGGTTCTGTTCAGGCTGGTGGAACCTCTACCTCCCTTGCCCGGTATGGACTACTAAATAATAATGAAATAGCTGGTAAAACTGGAACTACGTCTAACTACTCAGATGGTTGGTTTATGGGCCTGACATCAAATCTCATTGCCGGCGTATGGTCTGGAGGCGATGATAGAGCCATACACTTTAGAAGTTTAACCTATGGACAAGGTGGTAGAATGGCACTTCCTGCCTACGGTTTGTTCATGGAAAAGGTATACGCCGATAAAGACTTGGAATTTGGCAGGAGCAAATTTAAAGTGCCAAATGGTATAAGAATCTCTGGTGATTGTATCCTAAGCCCAGGTGAATCTTTTAACCCTGGAAGGTACACTACTGACTCTACTGGGACTTTTCTACCAGGAAATGTGCAAGCCCCTGAAGAGGACGAACTACTTTAAAATAGGCTCTCTACTGAGATATTTAGCTTAAAATCTAACTATTATGTAGTTTCTAAAGTCTTCTTAAATTATTTTCAGAAAATTTTGAAAATTCAATAAGGTTAGTTTACTTTGGTCTTTGACTCACGTGCAATCCTAGAAGATTTTAGTTTAAAGCCGTTTTATGGAATTACAAGAAGCGAAGGATAAGTTTATCCATACATGGGGTACACTGTCAACCCAATGGGGAATAAACAGAACCATGTCGCAGATTCATGCCCTTCTGTTGCTATCGCCTAAATCACTCAACGCCGACCAAATTATGGAGGAGTTGCGTATTTCTAGGGGTAACGTGAATATGAATTTACGTGATTTAATGAGTTGGGGCTTAATTAATAAGCAGTTACTTCCAGGAGAAAGAAAAGAGTACTTCATAGCTGAAAAGGACATTTGGAAGGTTGCCCGTCAAATTACTAAAGAGCGTAAAAGAAGAGAGATAGAGCCAATCATTGAGACTATGGATGAAATCCAATCTCAACTAAAACCAGACACTGACGAGAACAAAGAAGTTTTAAAAATAATTGAAGACATCAATAGAGTAACCAATTTCACCAACAATACGGTACAATCGGTTCTCAAAGCAGAAGAGTCATGGTTGATTAATAATTTCCTTAAATTATTTAAGTAAACGCCTCAATAAAATTATGAAAGCAGTAAATTGAGACATCAATTACTGCTTTTTTTATGCGACTAATACTCATTTTTGCACTCATTTCATTTCAGACTCTTGCTCAAGATGACATAAATGTCATGACTTTCAATATTCGGTATGCGACTCCTTCAGATGGCGTTAACCAATGGGAAAATAGAAAGGAAAAAGTCGCACAAACCATCTCCTACTATCATTCAGACATCGCTGGGCTTCAAGAAGCCACAGAGCCGCAAGTACTTTATCTTGCCGAAAAGCTTGATAATTATGCCTGGGTTGGAGTAGGGAGAGATGATGGCAAGGCCAAAGGCGAGTTTGCTCCTATTTTCTATAACAAGGACCGTATTCAACTAGTTAAATGGAAGACTAGTTGGCTATCCAAAACCCCTGGTATCCCATCCAAAGACTGGGATGCAGCTTTGCCAAGAATTGCTACCATTGCCCATCTAAAACGAAAATCTGACGGCCTCACTTTCATAGCCATTAATACACACTATGATCATAAGGGAGAAGTAGCCCGAGTAGAGAGTTCTAAACTGATATTAGAAATAGTCAACACTTTTCTAGCACAAGGGTTTAAAGTAGTTCTCATGGGAGATTTTAATAGTCGTCCTTTAGATGAACCCATACTCACATATACTAGAGGAGGGCTGGCAAATAGCTTTGACATATCCAGCACATCGCATTTCGGCCCGATTAATACATTTACTGGGTTTAATAACATAGAAAGGCCAGACAGTCAAATAGATCACATCTTCGTAAATTCAGAAATAAAAGTAAAAAGCCACGCTACCATTTCCCAAGCCTGGGAAGGCCTTTATGCTTCTGATCATCATGCAGTTATAGCGACTTTAAAGTTTTAAGGTTCTATTGCCCGCTCGATCTGCTTTTTCTTATTCCAAGGAGCTGTGGTTTTCCTTGCCATATCTGCTAAGAGAAGCAGTACTAAGGCTATAAACAACAAGAAAACTATCTTAAACAAGTTCTTTTTTTTCATAATTCTGGGGTCAGCTCTTTCACATTTATCCTTCTAACAAATTCCCCTGAATTACCCGATATTTCAGCCCATTTGAGGTCTGAAAACATCAATTCTATCAATGTAGCTTTTTTCATGCTTCCTCCCACATCATCTCTAGTAAGGTACTCCGCAAAAAAAGTAATGTCTGGATTGTGTCCAAAAATCGCAACTGAAGCAAAATCCTCAGAAATTTCATTCAAACAAGCTAGATAAGCCTTTGGCCCGCCATCATAGAGACTTTGTTCCCTTATAATTTCACCTTCTTCCAAACCATCCTGTTCTAAGAATACTTTGGCTGTTTGAAGAGCCCTATTAGCAGGACTTGATATATAGCATGCTATTTTAGTTTTTTCTTCTGATATGAATTTTCCCAGTCGAGCAGTTTGTGTAAGCCCTTTGCCCGTTAAATCTCTATCAAAATCCTTTAGCATGCTAGTAAATCCAAAATCCTCAGCCTGTGCATGTCTTATAATAAAAAGTCTTTTCGCCATCCCTCCTTACCCTGCTATAGAACCAGATATATAGTTCTCCAAATAATTAATATGCTGTCGTTGTTCTAAAATTAGGCCATTTACAATATCTCTTGAACTCAGAAGCCCAACAACTTTTTCACTTTCATCCAAAACTGGTAAGTGCCTAAAATGATTGTCATTCATTAATTCCATACAACCTCTAATATCCATGTCCAATTTCGCCGAAATCACATTTGCTGTCATTACATCTGTCATAGGGGTACTTTTAGCCTTTCGTCCCTGGATAATGCCCTTTCGAGCGTAATCCCTTTCTGAAAAAATCCCTTTCATTTCTTCTCCTTCCATAACTAAAACAGCACCAATTTGATACTTTGCTAAGACTTCAAGAGCCTCTATTACGGTGGTTTCTGGCTTCACTGACACTATTTCTTGTAAAGCTTTCTTCTCTAGTAGGGTTTTTACTTTAGTTACCATTTCAACAGGGTTATTTCAATAAATAGATTGTTGTCCAAAATAAAAAAATACATCTGTATCAGCAAGGTATTACGTTTCTAAAGAGAAATTCATAAATTTGTATATGCAATTAATGATAGTAACAATAGGAGCCGTGCTCCTTGCTTTTTTCCTTTTCAGTGTAAGACTTATTTTTGTTAAGAATGGTACTTTTAAAGGGACATGTGCCAATAACAACCCTATGTTGGTTCAAGAAGGGGCAGTATGTGGTGTATGTGGAAAAAAGGCAGATGAGCCGTGTGAGAACGACTAAAGTTGTTCTATAATTAGGTCTTCAAATGCTGTTGAATGAGCTATCTTCATTTCGCCTTCTTGATCAAAAGTACATTGTATTGCCAAGGCATGTTTTTCAGCATAAGCTAAAGCCAAGTCTTTACCTAGGACCATAAAAAAGGTAGCATAGGCATCTGCATCCATCGCTTTAGGAACTACCACGGCTACACTAAGCAAACTATGTGTCACTGGTTTTCCAGTTCTTGGATTTAGTGTATGGCTATATTTCTTTCCATCCTTTTCTATAAACTTTCTATAACTGCCTGAAGTCACTAATGCAGCATTAGTAAGACCTACTACCGTTTGAACAGCGTTATTTTCACTTCCTGTATTAAAATCCGGCCTTTCAATGCCCACTTTCCATTTTATTCCGGATTTATTAAGACCTTTCGCTCTCGTTTCACCACCAAGCTCTACAAGATAATTCTGAACGCCATAGGACTCTAAAAAGTCACCTAAAACGTCTACGGTATACCCCTGGGCTATAGCATTGAAATTTAACTCCGAGTTCGGTATGTTTTTTATAAGGTAACTTTCCTCTAATTTGAATTTATCTAAGCCTACTAGACTCAATAAACTGTCTATCTCAAATTCATTAGGTAAAACAGTTCCTTTTTTTCTAGCAAAACCCCAAGCCTCTATTAAAGGACTCAAAGTTGGGTCAAATAACCCTTCGCTTAACTCA
>ERZ887942.1688-NODE-1688-length-14715-cov-5.320191_pt1 | contig 14715 bp, 15 predicted proteins | sample MGYA00521099_ERZ887942 | MGnify/ENA primary metagenome ERZ887942 (study PRJEB32303, sample SAMEA104408605) | aquatic metagenome | biome: Brackish water; feature: Pelagic; material: water | place: Baltic Sea | collected 2014-06-07T06:48:00 | depth 16,251 m ... | reverse complement strand
GTCGTCGGGACTTGGGGTCCCGATGATCGTGCGCTTCCCCTCGGATTTCAGTGGGACGACTCGATGCTTAAGGCAATATTCGCTTCCGAGTCGCTGCAACTGTGCTGAATCGATGATGCTCGACTCAACCTGCACAAACGGAATTCGTGCGATTTCTGCGACGGCGGCCTGGACCGCGGCTTCCGCGACACCCATCTCCATGAGCACCTCACCGAGCGAACGATCGGGCGATTGCATTTGAAGCCGACGTGCGGTCTCCGCCGATCCGTCATCGATGATCTCCCGTTGCCGGAGCATCTCCACCAGATCTCCAGAAACCGGTACCGGCCCGTCTTCGGGAACGAACAAATCGCGAAGCGCGTCATCCGGACGCGTCGGTCGGACTCGATTTCCATCCAGTGCCATGATCGGGTCGATCTCTTCCGCGAGGCCGTTTCCGGTCCGGAAGTCCGGGGGGCGAGAATCGAGTTCGGATATCCCGGTCGGCGTCGAGGCTGGCGTCGATTCCCGACGAACCACCGGCTCAGTCTTCACCGCAGAAGCCGGGGCACAAGGACCGTCTTCGAGGGGCGTGTCAAGCCTGGGGCTCGACGTCTCGACGTCGGCCTTCGAATCTTCGGAAATCGCTGGTTCCTTCGGCGCTGCCGACGAAGGATCTCCGAGTTCCTGCAGGAGTCTCTCAATATCAAATCGACCCACGTTCGCTCCAATGCGTTTCGCCCCGGTTTTCAAATTCAGAAGTTCCGCTTGACGCCGACTTCAATCCGGCGGGCATGCCGAGGCTCCGTGAGTCGAGACACAAAGACCACGCCCTCGCGACCAATTCGCTCGACCTCGAAGTTGTATTCTTCGCCTTCGTGAGGCACGTCAAACACGTCTCCGACCATGATCCGATGCCCGTTGAGTACCGCTTGGGCACGAGGCGAATCCGGAGCCAGAATCGCAGTCACCGCCATGAGTTCACCGATCCTGTCAATCGTCTCGTCAAAGCCATTCTTGATCTGGTCGATCGTGTTGACCGCCCGTTCCTCGATTGGTGCCATCTCCAGATCAGCGGCATCAACTTCGCCCCAATATCGAAATGGGCGATCCTTCTTCAAACGTACCGTTGCAATCTGCAGATCGTTGAGCCGATCCTTGTCCAGTCGCTCCAGGACTCGAAGATCGTCGAGGCCGAGAACCGCGCCCTCCTTCTCCGCATCCATGATCCACTGTCCAACCTCTGCTCGATCGCCAAGGTCACCATTGGAAGCCACGCCTCGACCGAGAAAACGCATCGACCAAAGCCCCGCCGTGGAAGCCGCAAGAACACCGATAAACAGCAGCGTGCTCCCATTGATCCGGCGACGCGATCCTCCCTTGACGGCTTCGGCAAAACCGTCGTCGACCGAAAAGCCGATGGTTCCACCACGAATCATGGGATCATCGATCGACGAATCGATGCTATCGACCTGGGTCTTTCGGTTCTGATCACTCATGCGTCACCTCCTCTTGAGCCTTCGCAATAGATGACCAGCGTCATCGATGCATCAATTAATCCATGAATAACTTCGTCGTCGATCTTCCGTCCACGCGACTCAACCATGTTCCGCTCGAGTTCTAGATTCTGAACGCGAATAATCCTCGGAAGCCGCTCCAGATCGATCAGAAAACGATAGATCCCCTTGAACTCACCCTCGATCTCGATCGAGAGCGGGATCTCCGCATAACCCTGATCTTCGCTCTGAGCGAGCGCCCGAATGGACGCAATGCTCAGGGCATTCCGCTCTCCGATTCGGTGGATTTCCGCAAGCATGTCATCGACTTCGTCCGCGTCCGGGATGTTCTGTCGGAAGTCCGCCAGCCGAACTTCGGCCTCCGAGATCGCCTCGCGAACATCACCGACTTCGGTGGTCAACTGATCAAGTCGGAGCAGCGTCCGCTCCATCTTGGAAATCTCTTGTCGAGATTGTTCGATGTCCTGGTTTCGCGGCTCAAAGACGAAGTACCACGCCGCGACCGGAATCGCAGCCAATACCAGTAAGAATGCGATTTCACGAATTCCGAGTTTCATGGTTGCTCCTTCATGTCGACCGACGCCATGTCGATGGGATCAGCGTTCTCGCGAATGTCTGCCTCTGGATCAATCTCAAAGAGAACCCGAAACTCCCGCATGGGGCGATCCTCGACTTCCTGCTCCTGCGTTTGGTCGAGGCGAACTCGTCGGAAGATCGGAACCCTAACCAAGGCATCGATGAATCGAGAAACCTCGTCGAGGGACGGTGCAAGTCCGTCCAACTGGACCTCAGACTTCCACTTTCGGGGCTCAGGTCGGACGACCTCAATTTCGTCAGGCTTAGCGCCAGATCCACCACGGCCTCGCTTGCTACCCAGAGTGGCGACCGACGATGGCTTTGCCTTGACTGCCTTAAGTTCCGTGGTCTGAAGACTGAATCTGGTCAGGCTCAGTTCCTCGGGCATCTGCCGGACGACCTGAGCGAGAAGGTTGGATCGTGGAACGGTATCGACGAGCCCGATGGCGATGTGCGCCTTGTCGACCATCTGTTCGACCCGAAGCTCGTACGCATCCATTTCGGCGATTCGGTCATTGGCCGCAATGAATCGCTGATTGACCGCTCCCCGGTCGGCCCGGACGCCAGCCCAGTTCTTCTGCGTCACCATGAACGCCGTCGTGACACCGAACATCACGAGAATAAAGAGCGTGATGGCCATCACGTTCATCCGTCGTTCGGCTTTCTTCTCGACGTAGTCGTGAGGAAGAAAGCCGGAATTAAAATCACTTGAATCGCGCATTTCGTCTCCAGAATTAGTTCAGGCGTCGACGCCCAAGGCGCACAAACCACAGGCGACCACCCATTCGGGATGCTCTCTAGAAGGGTCGAGCGGTCCGACCCGATCAGCGTTTTCGGCGAACAGACGCCGGATCGGATCTCCCACGCTCGTCTTAATGCCCATACGTCGAGCGAGATGCCCGGCGAAGCGGCGGCTGTGCGACTCGCCGCCTAACATCACGATGCGATCGATCGGGCTTCCCAGAGATGCCTGGGCGTATCGGGCGCACATCGAAAGTTCATCGGCAATGGTTTCATGGACCTCGATGAAGTCCGGCTGAGGGCCGGCCGTCGACACACCGGTCAGGGTTGTCGATTCGACTCCGGTGCGCCGATCTTCGGCCAGCATTGCATCGGCCAACGTCTCAGATCGGTGGACTTCCGCCTGTGTATCAGCCTTCGCCATGCCGACTCGAAGTAAAACTGAACCTGATTCATCTTCGTTGATCGCTTGAGCCGACCGCATCGGTTTCGGTGCCGCCTGCGCCGATTCTTCCTGAATTCGACGAATTCTCGCCGCAGAGTTGGTACAACCCCAGGCCGCCGCCGAGATTTCGTCAAACTGCCGTCCGCCGATCTGGATGATGCGGGCAAAGACCAAATCCGTTCCGCGGGCGACCGCGACCTTGACGGACCCCCATCCGGCATCGACGTACATCGTGCTGACCGATCGATCCTCGGAACGGCGATGCAGGTGATTGAACGCGTGAAGCATCGGAATATGATCCGGCTGAACGCCCACAAGATCGAACCGGCATCGCTTGAAGAGATCCACATGGCGCATCACATCATCGCGGGCGATCGCAAGAACCACGTGATCCCGACTGTTACCCGGAGTAGGGAATGACCTCGCAATGACGGCGGTGGGAAGACAGTTCATACGGCCGGCGACTTCGGCGCTGACCTGATCGTCGGCGGACAACGGACTCGACTCGTCAATTCGCGTCTGCTGCACAATGAAGTGTGAGCTCGCAGGCGAACACATCACACGTTTTCCCTCGAAACCACCCTTTCGGAGCGCACCAGGGAGTTCCTCGGCGAGGAACGCAAATCGCCGGTCGACGTTGCCTCTCGCCTCATCGGGAATATCGATTTCCGCAGCAGCGACAATTCGCGGCGTCTCGTCGCCAGTGAGTTGAAGCAACTTCACCGACGAGGCACCAAAGTCCGCCACCACGGGCGAAACCGTTTTCGAGAATATTCTCGGAATGCGCATGCGAGTCTTCTCCAGTCCGGATCGATGGAACGAATCCGTTCTTGAACTGGCATCGACCGGACCGGGACTCCTATTGAGTCCATGCCGGATGGTTGACGCAAGACGTCCAACAGGATGTTCAGAGTGATGCGGCCTGTGAAGGCAGGTCCGGGAATCAACCGTCTCCGGTCAGATCAACGACAACGCCGCGGCCGCCGATCGGAGGGCCTCAAAAGCCTCGGGAAGCCGCCAATCTTGCCGTTCACGATCTCCGGTGCGATTTGAGATCGACCGAAGCTCGACCGCACCGGCCCCCAGAAGCCGTGCGGCGTGAAGGACGGCGGCCCCTTCCATGGCTTCTGCGATTGCACCGGTCCGCAAGGCGATCTCGGCGGCAAGCCCATCCGTGCCAGAACAAGTCGCGACCGTGGCAATCGGACCGGTCGCCACTTCCGGAAACGCGCCGCGCAATGCTTCAAAGAGCCCGGAGTCAGCGGTGATCGAATTACCCTCGGCAAAGGCGGCCAACGGGAATCCCATCTCCGCGATGGATGTGAATCCCTCCGCAGTCATCAAACCCTCTTCCGCGTAACAGGCTGCCGTTCCGAGTACCAGCGATCCGATCTTCGGCGTGTTCTCACCGACCGGCAACGATCCGGCAATTCCGGCCGAGATCACGAGTGGAGAATCTGTGCGACCGGCGACCGCTAGGGTCGTGGCGACGGCCGCGTTGGTTCGCCCGACCCCCGACACAATCACCCTTAATCCAGATCCCCGAAAACAGTCCGCTTCCCGATCGGTCGCGGCGACCACGAGAATTCGAGATCGATCGATCATGACGGTCGAATCCAGATATTCCGGAAGTACACGGTCTCGTTGGCGCCCTCAAGGATGATGGGCCCATCCGCTGGAGGTTGGTTTTCTTTACCCTCACCGACGTTGGGGTCGAGCATGGCATTGTTCTGAACCAACACGCCATTGATCATCATGGAGAGTCGCGCGGCTTCTCGAACCACGCCCGATTCGATCCGAGGGGCGCGGAAATAGATATCCACGGCCTGCCAGCCCGGCGCGGGGAGCACGGCGTTCGCCACGGGTGGCACGATGCCTAACACCGCACCCGTGCTGGTGATTTTTGGTGGTCGCCCGTAGTCATTTCGAAACTCAATGTCGTATAGATCGTGCACCCGAACGCCAGTGGAAGCCGCCTTGATGCCGATCCGACCGGGCGTCCTCGGAAGGGAGTACTCCAAGTGCAATTGAAAATCACGATACGGATCGATCGTCGCCAGATCATGCCGGCCCGCCCGGACATTCCCTTTCTGATCGACGGTCCAGTCGTCCGCGGTTTCTGCTTCGGAGGCCGATTTCCAGAGGGTCAAAGAACGACCCGGCACCACGAGCATCACAGATTTTCCATCGAAGCCTGGAGGCGGCGCATCAAGGGTCGACAAGGCCGCGGTGACTCCAGTCCGGGACGCCACCTGGGGCGGCATCCGAACCCCATCATTTGGATCTGCGTCGTTGGCCTCGAATGCCGGTTGGGTCACGAAGTCGTCGCCGGCAATCGCATCGGGTGGATCATTCCCGGCCGCGAGGTTGAGCGACCAGAGCAGAGCAAGAAAAACCACGAATGCGACGCGGGTACTCATGAGGCGTTCCTTTGAAATTGCGAGACCATCTCATTGATCGGAACGATCTCTTGCGTCCCGCCTTCAAGATCCTTGATCACCACGTTTCCCTCTGCGAATTCTCGGCCAATGATCACGGCGTACATCGCACCGCTGCGTCCTGCCTCTGAGAGAAGTTTTCCAACGTTTCGCGTACTCCGGTAGCTGCGCCTCGCATGCACGCCGGCTTTCCGAAGAGTCCCCAAGATCCGATCCACCGGCCGATCACTCTCTTCGGCCGCCGCGATGACGAACACCAACGGTTTCGGGGGCGCGATCCCTTCGAGTAATCCACGATCTCGGAGTACGAGACCCAAGACCACGTCTCCCATGCCGAATCCCACGGCGCTGGTCGGTGGGCCACCCATCAGCTCAACCAGTCCGTCGTAACGACCCCCACCGGCGATCGCACGCTCCGCTCCACCCGTCTCGTGGACTTCGAAGACCGTGCCGGTGTAATACGCGAGCCCGCGGACGATCCCGAGGTCCCACTCACACCAATCGGCAATTCCCGCGTCTTCGAGCGCGTCTCGCAAATCTGCCATTGGCCGAAAAGCCTCCTCTGGCACGCCAGTCTCCGACGCCAATTCCCGAAGATCAGCGGTCAGCGGTCGGCGCGTTCGCGCGAGTCGATCGAAGGCAGCCAGTCCGTCGGCGTCGAGGCCAAGTGCGGAGGCTCGCTCACCGAAAATCTCAGGCGGTAGTTTGTCGCGGCGATCGAGCAACTGAAACGCCGCCTGCATCGAATCCTCCCGCACCCCCAACGAACCCAGCGCCCGGCTCACCGCGTCACGGTGACTGACTCGAACCGTCGCCACGTCAGGTCGAAGACCCAGGGCTTCGATGGCGGCGAGTCCGGTCGCCAAGACCTCCGCATCAGCGGAAGGTGCATCAAGCCCGAGCATGTCGACGTTCCATTGAACGAACTCTCGTAACCGGCCGCGTTGTGGTCGTTCCGCGCGAAAATGCGAGGGGATGGCAAACCATTTGACGGGGCGCTGCAAACTTCCACCTTTGGCCGCCACCATGCGGGCGAGCGTCGGTGTGAATTCCGGCCGAAGCGCATAGTCGTCGGACCCCCCCGCTCGTCGGAAGGAGAAAAGTTCACTCACGATGCCTTCACCGCTCTTGACCGTATACAGATCGAGGTTCTCGAAAGTCGGACCTTCGATCTCCTCGAATCCATGGAGTACCGAGGCATCCCGCCACGCCGATTCGATCCGGCGACGGACAGCCATGTCCTCGGGGTAGAAATCTCGAGTGCCCTTCGGGGCCTGAAAAGTTCGCGTGGTCATGCATCGCTCGGAGGGGCGGTGAACCGACGTGCGAGCGCCGGATGAAGAGAACACCACGATCGTCGTCGGTCAGGGTTCCCGGGTCAACATCGGCCGATCAGGTTCATCCGGAACAAGATGCCGATGCCGGCCGATGCGACCACATTCCGAACACCGAACGCCGACCGTGGGATAGCCGCAAGCAGGGCATTTTCCTATCATTCGGCGTTCAATCCGACGGGCGAGCAACCAGATGGTGGGACCAATCGCCACCAGCAAGCCCATCACAACCGCGTTGAGCAACAACCCGAACGGGCGAAGTCGCCACGGAACGATCCGAGAACCAGACGCCGTCTCGAAACGAAAAGCACTCGACTCAAGGATGATCGGGGAGCCTGGCGGACTGCTGGCGGTCATCAGATACCAAGAGGAGCCGGTGAGACAGAAAAAAGGCCAACCAGCATCGACGCGGGTGGCGGTGGCGGTCTCTGGTTGACCAGTCTCGAGAGAAAAAGCACCAGCCTTGTATTCAATGATCTCGAGCCCGGGAAACGTCGTCTGCTTTCGTCGACCTCGAAGCCGCCAGTCGATCCGTTCCTTCGTCGGAACCTCTGACTTCCACCATGACCGATCCGCCGCCTCCGTTGATTGCAAGCGAACGACCAAAGAAGAGTCCGCCGCAAAGATGGCAATGCCCATGCCCAAGATCACGGCCCCCACCGCCGAACCAACGAGGTAGCAGATCAACGACGCCGCGATTCTGTATTGACGACGACGGCCTCGGAGTCTGACGTTCATTCTGATTCGCTGGTCGCTATTCCCTCGGTGGAGAATCGATGGACCATCACGTGGCCATAGGTATTTTCAGGCTTCAGTACGACGTCGGGCCAACCGGGCTCGCCTTGATGATGAATCGAATCCGGGAACGCCTGCGTCTCCAAACACAAAGCACCATTCTTCTGGTACTCGGCACCACCCTTGCCGGTCATTCCATTCAGGAAATTACCCGTGTAGAACTGAATTCCCGGCTGATCGGTTGAGATCGTCATAACGATGCCCGTCTTCGGATCAGAGAGCGTGGCGACTTCGCGAAGTACACCGACTTCGCCGTTCAGGCACAGGTTGTGATCGAATCCTCCGGGATCATCCCCGTCCCCCGGGAAGGCCCCAAAATCCGAACCGATCGTTTTCCCGTTCCGGAAGTCGAGCGGTGTTCCGTCAACTGAGGCGAGCTCACCGGTCGGTATGAAAGTCGCGTCGACTGGCGTATATCGATCGGCGTCGATCTCCAACATCTCATCGAGGACCGTTCCAGAGCCGTGGCCCCCGAGGTTCCAGTAGGTGTGATGCACGATGTTGCAAGGCGTCGCCGCATCAGTGGTGGCGGACATCTGAATCACCAATTCGTCCTCTTCGGTGAGGATGTAGGTTGCCTGAGCCTCGAGCGTCCCAGGGTACCCCTCTTCACCCGCCGGACTGGTCCGGGTGAAGCGAACCCCCGGCCCCCGTGAAGTCAGGATTTCTGTGGATTTCCACACATACTTATCGAATCCCCGCTCGCCACCATGCAAGTGATTTGGGCCGTTATTGATGGCCAGCTGGTAGGACTGGCCGTCGAGATCGAAGCCGTCTCCGGCGATCCGATTACCGACGCGGCCCACGGTACAACCGAAGTATTGGCTCTTCTCGGGATATTCTGCGATCGAGTCAAATCCGAGAACGACATCGACGGGTCGACCATTTCGGTCGGCAACTTGCACCCTGGTGACCATGGCGCCGTAGTCAGACAGATCGACTTCCATGCCGTTTCCGTTGCGCAGGGTGAATCTCTGAACACGATCACCGTCGAGTTCACCCCAAGTTTCGACTTCAACGCTCGTGGAATTCATCGAACCACCACTCTGGCAACCGACGGAACCGCCGACGGCAAGGCAGAGAAGGACAAGAGAAAGCGGGTGTCGCATACGAGAAACTCCATTCAAGCGTGTTCCAGTTCGGTCTGGGCGAGCCGGTAAGTCATGGCGATCTGAGCCGACGATGAGAGACGATACGTCGAAAACCTTCGTCGGAGATGGCACCGGCGATGATCACCGCTCCGATCACCGCGTATTGGATGTTGTCAGGGATCCAGTCGATCAGGGTGATCGCATTCTGGAGTACTTGCATCAACGCGGCGCCGATGATCACCCCGACCACGGAACCCTCCCCACCGCGAAGACTGCATCCACCAAGGACCGCCGCAGCAATCGCGAATAACTCGTAGAAATTCCCGAAATCCGCCGGCTGGGCGCTGCCCACATCCAGAATAAAGAGCATGCCGCCGAAGCCCGCGAGTCCGGCGGAGATCATGTAGGCCAGCACGATGTATCGGCCAGTGCGGATGCCACCGTGCCGCGCCGCCGATTCGTTGCGTCCGGTGGCGAGCAGATGTCGCCCCCAGACCGTGAACCGAAGAAAAATGATCGCAAGGGTCGAGACGATCAGGAGGATGACGAACGTCGAAGGGATGGCAAAATCTTCGAATCCCGGGAGCGGGAAGCGGGTCTTGACGAGGCTTCGAAGCCCCTTGAATTCATTTTGAAAACCGACGGTCTGATCACCGGTGATCCCGCGAGCAAGCCCGCGATAAATGAGTAAGCCGCAGAGGGTGACGATGAACGGTTGTAATCGAAGCCGCTGAACGAGGAGGCCATGACAGAGGCCGAGTACGAGACCCAGCCCGAGTACCCCCGGGACTGCCATCCAAACCGAGACGCCGTGCTCGACCAGCAGCCAGGGAAGCAGACAACCGACCAATGCGATGACGGAGCCGATGGAGAGATCGATTCCACCCACGATGATGACGAATGCAGCGCCGATTGAGATGACGCCAAAGAGCGAGGTTCTTCGCAGCAGATTCTCGAGGTTGTACGAGGTGAGAAAATAGGGACTCAACGCCGAGGTCGCAACACACGTGACCAACAGCAAGCTGAATACGCCGACAATCTTCTTCGCTCCGTTCATCGAGACGTTGCCCCTTCCCGGTCACCGCCGGTCGCCAGCCGCATGATGGCAGCCTCGGACACTTCGTGCCGAGCCAGATCACCGGCAATACGACCTTCATGCATCACGATGACCCGGTCAGAGACCGCCAAGAGCTCCTCCATCTCGCTGCTCGCGGCCAAGATCGCCACCCCGCTTCGGGCGAGCCGATCAAGCAGCACGTGAATCTCGGCCTTCGCTGCCACGTCCACGCCCCGTGTGGGCTCGTCGAGCAGAAAGACCCGAGGTTCACAGCCAACCCATCGACCCACGGCGACCTTCTGTTGGTTTCCACCGCTCAAACCACCGGCGATCAAGTCGGGTTCGGCCGGTCGAACGTCCATTTGATGGATGAGTTCTCTGGCGACTGCTCGCTCTCGACGCCGATGACGAATGACGCCCACCCTCGCATGCACCGACAGATTCGGAAGGGTCATGTTTTCGCCGATGGGCTCCTCGAGCAACAGGCCATCGGCCTTTCGATCCTCCGGAACAAAGGCGATGCCCGCGGCGGCCGCATCCGCCGGATGCTCGACTCGAACGTCCTCGCCTTCGACGGAGATCAACCCCGCGACCGGCCGATCGATGCCAAAGATCGCTCGGAGTAACTCGGTTCGACCGGCGCCAACCAATCCCGCCATCGCCACAATCTCGCCACGCCGCACGATGAGATCGATGGAAGATTCTGGAAATCGCGAGGTTCGAAGCCCACGCACCTCAAGCATCGGCGGGTTCGTCCCGAACTCGAGGTCGACTTCACCGCGGAGACCACGAGTACGATCCAGATCTCGGCCGACCATTCGTGACACGATCTTGTCCCGAGTGATTTCCGATCCGACCAGGCTTCCCACATGCTTTCCGTCTCGAAGGACTTCGACTCGATCCGCAAGACGCTCGATCTCTCCGAGTCGATGCGAGATGTAGATGATGGCGGTGCCTTGATCACGGAGCCGTTCGATCGTCTCGAAGAGTCGATCCGCTTCGACCGCGGTAAGACTGGACGTCGGCTCGTCCATGATGAGCACCCGAGCCTTCGTTGAGAGTGCTTTCGCAATCTCGACCAACTGCCGCGATCCCATTCCGAGATCTGCCACCGAGGCCGCGGGGTCAATGTCGAGACCCGCCGACATCAACGCCACGTTCGCCTCCGCACGGGCCGCGTCTCGTCGGAGGAATGGGCCAATCCGGGGTTCACGGCCAAGCAGGATGTTCGCCCCCACATCGAGGTTGTCGGCGAGGCTCAACTCCTGATGAATCAAGGAGACGCCCGCCAGCATGGCCTCTCGGGGAGAGCGGAGACGAAGCGGCGATCCATCGATTAAGAGCTGGCCTTCGTCGGGCCGAAGGTCACCCGCCAGAATCTTCATAAGCGTGCTCTTGCCGGCACCGTTCTCGCCGACCACCGCCAGAATCTCCCCCGCGGAGACGTCGAGATCAACCCCGTCGAGCGCGAGCACGCCGGGGAATCTTTTGACGATGTTTCGAGCCTGAAGAATCAAAGGGGCACTCGGGCTCCGTTTCGGCCGACCGACCGATCATTCCTTGCCGGTCTTCTTCTTGAGGTCGGTCCAGAACGCGTTCACGTCGCCCTTGCGGATCGTCCGCGCGGGAATGGCGATCATGCCATTTTCCGGAATGCCCGCATCCTCACCACGAGCGATCTTGGCGAGCACCTCGACGGATTTATAACCGTACATGTACGGATTCTGAACCACCGTCCCCGCCACTGATCCATCGATGATGCCCTGCAGGGTCTCTGCGTCCTCGTCAAAAGCGATCACTTCGATCTTGCCGACCTTCCCGGCACCTTCGAGGGCTTCGAGAATGAGCGGCGGGTTGTAGGCGAAGAGCCCAACGAGCCCGTCCACGTCGGGATGCTTGCTGAGAACGTCCTCAACGTTTGCCTTCGCCTTCGCCCGATCGAATTGGTCGGTGAGCGTGCCGAGCACGGTGTACTTGTCGCCAACGATCGCGGTGCCTGGTTCATCGAAGCGATCAGCGTTGACGGACCGATCAAGGAGCTCGTCGATAACGCCCTGCCGGCGTCGCCGTGCATTGTCCTGCTCGATTCGACCGACGAAGATGAAGATCTCACCTCCTTGCGGGAGGGCTTCCTTGACCAACTTGCCGCACATGCGACCGGCGTCGTAGTTATCCATGCCGATGTAACACCGGCGTGCGGAGCCAGGCGCATCGGAATCGTGGGTGATCACGGGCGTCTTCGCTGCCGCGGCATCGATGACATCAATCTGATTCCCCGGATCGATCGGACTGATGGCGATGCCGTCGACCTGCCTGGTGACGAGGTCCTCGATCATCCGCTTCTGATCAGTGACCCCGCCCGTCGGCATGAGCACGTCCACGGTCACGTCGAAATCATCGCCCGCGGCGTTGGCGCCGGATTTGGCGATGGTCCAGAAGTCGGCCACGCCATTGGTGACGTACGCAATTCTGAGGTCACCCTTCCCTGCGACGGCCGAACTTGGCCCAGCATCGTCACAGCTTGTCAAAGCGAAAAGCGCGACCAACAGTGTGGAACCGAGCAGAATGCGTTGAATCATCGAAGTCTCCATCTTTGTTTGAAGGGCCGCCGGTGCGAATTCCGACTTGCCGATTGTCTCGTTCCTCTGCACCGCCGTCGCGATGATCTTCTGCAGATCGCCTTCATCTCGCCATCAGGCGACGGTGAGTCCACCATTCACGTGAAGATGCTGCCCAGTCATGAAGGCGGCCGCATCGCCCGCCAGGAATGCCACCGCGCCACCGACGTCGGCCGGAACGCCCCAACGTCCCATGGGAATACCCGCCCGGTAGGCGTCCTTCTCTTCCTGTGGGTCCGTCTCATGGCGTTCCACGGGGATCCAGCCGGGCGAGACCATGTTGACGGTGATTTTGGAGGGTGCCAATTCTGTCGCCATCGAACGATTCCAGCCGTTCTGACCACCCTTCGCCGCGACGTAGGCACTGAAGTTGCCTACCCCGAGCGCGACCACTTCGCTGCCGATGTTGATGATTCGTCCCCAGCCCTGCTTCTTCATGTGAGGCAAGACCGCACGCGAAAGCAGAAATGGGCTCTTGATGAAAAAATCGAGCATGGACTGATAGAAATCCCAGTCGTATTCCTCGATCGGCAGGTGCGGCTGGTCGGGCGTGGCATTGACCACCAAGATGTCGACCCCACCAATTTGATGCTCGACCTCGGCCACGATTCGTTGGACATCGGCCTCTTCGATCACCGAGCCTCGAACCAAACAGCCCTCATGGCCTGCGGCGATGAATTCGGCGAAGGCCGTCTCCGCCCGAGCCTGATTATTCGCGTAATTGATCGCGACTTTCGCACCCGCCGCTCCAAGGCTCATCGCGATCGCCTTGCCAAGCCCGGCCGAAGACCCCGTGACCAACGCGGTCCGACCTGCCAACGAGAATTGGCGGTCGAGCGAAGCCTGCGTGTTTCGATCATCTTGCGTCGTCATCGATCCTGAACTCCTTGAGAAATCCAAGGCTACCACAGGGGAGTCCGGTCGCCATGTCCCAGGCTCGATCCATCTCGATGGGCATTGTTTTGCGTCTTACCCAACCACAAACGAGGCCGATCCGGAATTTCGGATCGGCCTCGTTGATGTTCATCCAATAGATACAAAGGCCTGCTCAGGCAGCGTCGCGAGCCAAATCGTCGCCGCCCGCAGCCGATGATCCTTTGATTCGCAGTTTCGCGGCTTTTCGTTCGGCTGTTGGGACCCGAACGTTGTACACGAGACCGAGTCGTTCCATCGTTCGAATCGTGATCCAACTCGAATCAAATTGCCACCACTCAAGGCCATGCCGGGCTGAGGTCGGGAAGGCATGATGATTGTTATGCCAGCCTTCGCCAAGGGCGAAGATGCCAACAAAGATGTTGTTACGACTCTCGTCAGCACTTCGATAGGGCTGAGAACCCCAGATGTGACAGACCGAGTTCACGCTCCAGGTGATGTGATGGACGACCATGATCCGAACCAGCCCACCCCAGATGAATCCAAGAAAAGCGCCAGTCCAGAAAGCCTCGCCGATCAGAATATTGGCCAAACCGCCGAGGATCACAGGGATCACAAAGCCGATGGCGACCCAGAGCGGAAACAGTCGGCTGATCGCCCGAATCCTTCGGTCTCGGATCAAGTCAGGAACGTAGCGATCCAACGGCTCACCGGGCGCATCGAAAATCCAACCGATGTGAGCGTGCCAAAAGCCCGCCCAGATGCCTCGAAGCCCAGTTCCGTGATCGTGCAAATGCGGTGAATGCGGATCACCTTCTTGATCACTGTGCTGATGATGGCTGCGGTGAGCCGCGCACCACCGGAGGATTGATCCCTCCGTGGCCATCGAGCCGAGAATTCCCAGGGCCATCGTGACCACCGGACCGGCGCTAAACGACTTATGCGTGAAGAGCCGGTGGTAGCCGATCGTGATTCCAAAGCCGGTGATGACGTACATGACGGTCATCAGCGCGAGCTGGATCCAACTCACGCCGTTTCCCCAGAAGTACACGATTCCCACAATCAGCCCAACGACCGGCGTGAGAATGGCAACCAAGTTGGCAATGCGACTTCCGAGTGGAAGCCCGACGTAACCGTCGATCTCGTCGCATGACTCTGAAGGCGAGGTGGGCTTGGCCGGAGTGCTCTGGGGGGGCGGGGTGGTCAGGGTGCTCAAATGATATTCCACTCGGTGGTGAGATGTTGGGATAA